>CAESAJ010000001.1_pt1 | contig 30559 bp, 29 predicted proteins | sample 7263501 | NCBI WGS metagenome assembly CAESAJ01 (sample SAMEA6814084, study PRJEB35770) | uncultured Actinomycetes bacterium | biome: Freshwater; feature: Freshwater reservoir; material: water | place: Czech Republic | collected 2017-05-23 | depth 30m m
CGCAAGTCTTCAAATTGCGCGCCCTGTATCACGCCAAACAGTGCCTGATACGGCCTGTGAGAGCGTTCGAGCGTGAGTTTGTGATGTTCAGCTATGCAGCGCAATGCCCACAGTCTGGTGCGCTCCATGGACGTTTCTTGGTACTCGCGCGTGTTGAGTAACGTCGTGCACTCATCAAAGGCAAACATAATGTCAGCGCCTAATTGATGTTGTACTTGCATCGAAATCTCAGGAGTGAATCTGTGCATGGATCCATCAAGGTGAGATTTGAAAGTCACGCCATCATCGTCCACGTGCGCCAGACGCTGTTTCTTGCTGGCCATCACGTCACTATCGCCCACTGTGATGGTTTCCATGGCTAGGACTTTCTTAAATCCCACACCAAGACTCATGACCTGAAAGCCGCCACTATCGGTAAATGTCGGGCCGTCCCAGTTCATGAACTGTCCCAGACCTCCAGCCTCATCCACGATGTCAGAACCCGGTTGAAGATATAGGTGGTAGGCATTGGCCAAAAGCGCCGCAGCACCTAACTGACTCATCGATTCAGGCAATACGGATTTAACCGTTGCTTTAGTTCCAACTGGGATAAATGCCGGCGTTTGGATGGCTCCATGTGGGGTGTTAATCGTTCCAACGCGACCAACACTTGGGCCGTGCGGTGATTCAAGTTCGTGAGAAATAGCGAAAGAAAAACTCGACAAGGCTACTGATCCAATGACTCTAAGTGAGCCACAATTTTTGCCGCAGCTTTGCCTAATGCGGCAAATTCTGCATCTGAGAGAACATCAACCATGTGCTCTCGAACCGAATTCACATGATCAGGAGCCGAGGCGACCAAAGCATTCCAGCCCTTATCAGTCATGACGCACAGTTGACCTCGGCGATCGTCGGCGCACACTTGGCGAAGCACCAGGCCAGACTGCTCCATGCGGTCCACTTGATGTGTGAGGCGACTACGCGAAGACAAGGTCAATTCGGCCAAATCGCTCATACGGATTTGGCGGTCAGGTTGGTCGGAGAGCCGAACCAAGATTTCGTAATCGGCCAGAGTCAGATCGCAATGTTCCTGAAGCTCGCGATTGAGACGGAAACTAAGTAGCGATGAAGCAGCAATCCAGGCTCTCCAATGCTGCTGCTGTTGCTCGGTAAGCCACTTTGTCATGCCGTAATTCTAATGGATTTACTTGAAAATTGAATTATCGCTAACTATTCCAAATCTTGATTCCGCCGAGGATGCCAGCTTTGTTGGATACCAATGTGACATTTTCGGGAAGAACTTCGTCCACGAGGAGTCGACCATTTCCACCACCGATAAACATGTGGTCAAAAAATAGAAATCGATCAAAGGCGGGAATTGCTAAGTGCACCCGTTGAATCCAGCGCTCTCGTCCCACAGACTTACGTGCAACATTGCCCAGTTGCTCCTCGAAGGTATTGCCTTTTCGAAACGGGGCATGTCCGATTTCGAGATGCGGCAACAAAATTCCGTTGAAGAAAAGTGCGGTTCCAACACCTGTGCCAAGTGTGAGGACAAATTCCATTCCTTGGCCCCTGATGACAGCAGAGCCCTGTACGTCTGCATCATTTTCCACACGAACCGGTGCCTTGAATAAGTCGATTAGCACATCACGCAATGGGTATCCCCTCCATAGGGCAACCAGTTCGGGGTCAGTCTCGCCTTCGAGTGAGGCGCGAGATAGCGAGGCGATAAAACTGACATGACCATCGCGCACTAGGCCAGGGAATCCCACTGCAACTCGATGGAACCCAGGAAGATGGGTCGAAATTTCCGCCAGGGTTTCAATGAGCCTGCTTGGGGGGCAGGGATAGGGCGTATCTATTCGAACCCGCTCACTGAGGAACGCCCCTTCGTGGTCCAAAAGCGCGGCCTTTACTCCGCTACCGCCAATGTCGATGGCCAGCGTGATCACGCCCTCGGGAAATGAATGTTGCGCCATGTCTTAGACCTTCGTGAGTATCTGCGCGCCAGTAGCTGTGACCAGAAGCGTGTGCTCAAATTGGGCAGTTCGCTTGCGATCCTTTGTCACCACAGTCCAGTCATCGCTCCACATATCCCACTTGTAAGTTCCCAGAGTCAACATGGGTTCGATGGTGAATGTCATGCCTTCTTCCATAATGGTGTCAAAATCAGGACTGTCGTAATGCGGGATGATCAGTCCGGTATGAAAGGCAGTGCCAATGCCGTGGCCAGTGAAATCCCGCACGACTCCGTAATTGAAGCGCTTAGCAAAGGATTCAATAACTCGGCCGATGACGTTGATAGGTCGCCCTGGTGCAACTGCAGCAATCGCTCGATCAAGTGACTCTTGAGTGCGTTCTACCAAGAGACGGGATTCTTCATCGACATCGCCCACTAGAAATGTGTAATTGGTGTCACCATGAACTCCGCCAATGAAGGCAGTGATGTCGATATTACAGATGTCGCCATCTTGCAAGACTGTGGAGTCGGGGATGCCATGGCAAATGACCTCATTGACGCTGGTACACAAAGACTTGGGAAACCCTCGATAGCCCAACGTGCTGGGGTAGGCGCCATGATCAATCAGGAACTCATGTGCCACGCGATCGAGGTCGTCAGTGGTTGCGCCAGGAACAATGTGGTTACCCACTTCAACGATTGCCTCGGCCGCAATGCGACCAGCAACTTTCATTAGTTCGATAGTCTGCGCATCCTTGACCTCGGGGCCAACGTATGGGCGGGGGGCTGGCTTGCCAACATACTCAGGACGCGCAATGTGGCTGGGCACGATCCGCTGTGGCGAGAGGATTCCCGGCGTGAGAGTTCCAAGAGGAGCAGGCATTTGCTAAGTCTAGGATGCTGGCACACTAATGATATGCAGTGGTGGTTTTGTCTCATTCATTTACTCGTCGAGCCAGAGGCGGGTTGTCCCAATGACTCCCGCCTTGGACCATACGATTCTGCTGAACTCGCACAGGGCGCATTAGCTCGAATGAAATCGCGAGAAGAGCAGGTTACAAAGGATGATCCGGAGTAGCGCCAGCTGGTCAATAATTCAATGCGAATGTTGGTTACAACTTCAGTTGGACAAATGAAAACCCCGCATCAAAAAATGATGCGGGGTTTTCTAGAAGTGTGGGAAAGTTACGACTTCTTGGCTGCACGACGCTTGGCTGGACGCTTGCGCGCTGCCTTACGCTTTGCTGGAGCCTTAGCTGCTGCCTTCTTCTTGGCAGGAGCCTTCTTAGCTGCCTTGCGCTTTGCAGGAGCCTTCTTGGCTGCCTTGCGCTTAGCTGGAGCTTTCTTTGCTGCTGCCTTCTTCTTAGCAGGAGCCTTCTTAGCTGCCTTCTTCTTGGCCGGAGCCTTCTTGGCTGCCTTGCGCTTAGCTGGAGCCTTCTTTGCTGCTGCCTTCTTGGCAGGAGCCTTCTTAGCTGCCTTGCGCTTTGCAGGAGCCTTCTTAGCTGTGGATTTCTTTGCAGCCACAGTTCCTCCTCGAGGGTAGTACTTTCGAGCTTTCTCGAAAGTTCCTGTTATTAGGTAAGCAGACAAAATTGCGTTTGTGAAATCAATTCCAAACATTTAATAGCGCGTGTCGCAATGAATATTTGTGCAAATTTAAGCAACAATGTCGAAGTTTTGTGACCCACGTGAATACATGCGCGAAACAGGTCATGCATAATGCCTGATAAAACAGGGTATTTCGAGCAATTTTCTAGAATTTTTAAAGTTCTGAAAGTGAAAATCAAACTTTTGCATGGTTAAAACTTGTGAAAACATTTTTAAAAATAATTTACAATTTTGCCGACTTTTTTCACATTCTCACAAATATTTCATGCGTTCGAAGTAATTCGATAACGCAAAATAATCACGAATAAGAATGTTCCGCATCGGGATAGGTGCCTGCAATGACATCTTGTGCCCACGCATGCGATGCATCGTGTATGACTGTGCGTAATTGAGAATATTGTTTAACAAACTTTGCTGGCTTGCCAGGAGTGAGTCCAACTAAGTCTTGCCACACCATCACTTGCGCATCCGTGTGTGGACCAGCCCCAATTCCAATGGTTGGTATCTGGATTGATTCGGTAATGCGTTGTGCCAGATCCATCGGAATCACTTCAAGGACTATGGCGAAAACACCAGCAGATTGCAGAGCCTGAGCATCCGCGAGTATTTGCTGTGCCTGATCGCCTCGGCCTTGTACTCGATAGCCGCCCATGGTGTGAACATGTTGGGGGCGCAAACCAATGTGGCCCATGACAGGAATTCCAGCACTGACCAAGGCTGAAACAGTGTCGACAACTTCCTGGCCGCCCTCGATCTTTACGGCATGAGCTCGAGATTCCTTCATGAACCGAGTGGCATTAGCAACGGCATCCTCTGGGGTACTGCAGGAACCAAAAGGTAAGTCGACGACGACCATGGCCCTGCTACTGCCTCGGACTACGGCCGCGGCCAACATGACTAGTTGATCAACTGTGACAGGAATCGTGTCGTCGTAGCCCAGAACTACCATGCCAGCGGAGTCGCCAACGAGTAAAACGGGGAAGCCGACTTCGTCAAAAATACTTGCGGTTATCGCGTCGTAACACGTGATCATCGGCCAGTGCTCGTGACGTTCTTTGGCCGCAGCCAAGTCACTGATTGTGATGCGCCTACCTTGCACAGGCGTGCCGCCATAAAGGGTTGACATGTGTTCTCCACTCTCGTGGCTGGTAATACCAGTCCCCGGAATTGTTATTTATAGTCTAGGCCCGGATGAACAATGAAATGAGCTATGGAACGAGCGACCTTTACTTTAGGTAACTTCTCGCCAGGAATTGGTCATAGGCAGGCGGCGATCCCGGCCAAACGCTTTACGAGAGACTTTGGTGCCAGGCGGGTATTGGCGACGTTTGTATTCTGCGCGATCAGTCATGGTGAGGGCTTGGGCAACCAGTTGCGCGTCAAAACCCCGAGCCACGATATCGGCTGCACTGGCATCATGCTCGACATAGAGTTCGAGAATCGCATCCAAGAGTAGATAGTCAGGCAACGTATCGCTATCGAGTTGGTCTGGTCGCAGTTCAGCACTTGGTGGTTTGGTAATGCTGTTTTCAGGAATAGGCGGAATCTGGTAATTCTCGATGGCCATTTCATTTCGCCATTGAGCAAGTGCCCACACGTCAACTTTTGGAAGGTCCTTGATCGGTGCAAACCCGCCGACAGCATCGCCATAAATCGTGGAGTAGCCCACGGCTAACTCGCTCTTGTTTCCTGTCGCTAGAACTAGGTGACCTTCCTGATTGGAAATTCCCATTAACGTAATGCCGCGAACCCGAGCTTGGAGGTTCTCCTGCGCAACGCCTGTAAAGCCAAGTTCATTAATAAATGTGTTGACCATATAAGTGATGGGCACGGTGCGAAACCGCAGGCCGGTCCGAGAGGCTGTTTCTGACGCGTCAGTTTTGGAATGCTCCGATGAATGGGTGTAGGGCATTGACACTCCATGCACTCGATTAGCACCGAGTGCATCACATGCAAGGGCTGCGACAAAGGCGGAATCTATGCCACCCGACAGGCCAAGGATGACGGAAGAGAAGCCATTTTTTTCAACGTAATCACGCAACCCCAAAACTAAAGCTTGATAAACCTCGGCCTTGTCATCGAGGCGGCGTCTGGGTTTGCGGGCAGGAAGTGGCTTGTTTTCCCATCGTGTTGTGCGGATGTCAATGGCAGCTCGACCAGTTGCAGCAGGTAATTCCAAATCCACAATCATGACGTCAGATTCAAATTGGGGTGCTCGAGCCACAACAGTTCCAGTTGGGTCAACAACAATTGAGTCGCCATCAAATACCAATTCGTCTTGCCCACCTACCATGTTGACGTAGGCAACGGTTGTACCGGATTCTTGCGCGCGATGCTTCACAAGGGCGGTACGAACGTCGTCCTTATCTCGCTCATAAGGAGATCCATTGATGACCGCAAGCAAACCAATGTCAGAGTCTTTGATGGTGGCAACGGGTCCACCTTCTTGCCAAAGATCTTCACAAATGGCTACTGCAACATCCACGCCAAATGCTCGAAAGACCAGCGGGTCTACGCCGGGAACAAAATAGCGATACTCATCGAACACACCGTAGTTGGGCAGGTGATGTTTCGAATAGTGCGCAATCACAGTTCCGCGGTGGATGACAGCGGCACAGTTCATCGGCGCTCCACGGGGTACACCGAGTTTGACTGCCTCGGTGCGATCGGTGCCCTTGAGATAGCCCACAATAACGACCATGTCGCCGTAACCATCCCGCGAAATGTCGTGAGCTAACGCAGCAACAGCCGCCTCGGAAGCGTCCTGAAATGACGGGCGCAGGGCCAAGTCTTCGATGGGGTATCCGGTGATGACCATCTCGGGAAGCATCACGATGTGCGCATGACTTCGGGCTGCAGTAGCAATCGCAGCACGGCAAATGGCGGCATTTCCTTGTAGGTCACCCACAACTGGGTTTACCTGAGCAAGGGCAAGACGCAAGATTGGCACTGCTCCAGAGTAGCCCGTGTAACACTGGCGTAACCAAATCGCGCAATGATGGGGTCGTGGACAAACAAACTGAATTTGTACTGAGGACTATGGAAGAGCGGGATATCCGCTTTATTCGTCTTTGGTTTACTGATGTGCTGGGCACTTTGAAATCAGTGGCCATTGCTCCTGCGGAACTCGAAGGGGCGTTCGCTGAAGGCATCGGATTTGATGGCTCGGCAATTGAAGGTTTTGCCCGGGTATATGAATCTGACATGTTGGCAAAACCTGATCCTGAGACATTTGCGGTATTGCCATGGCGCGGTGAACAAAATGGCGCAGCTCGGATGTTCTGCGACATCATGATGCCCGATGGCTCTGCGTCGTTCGCTGATTCACGCAACGTTCTTAAACGAGCGCTCACCAAGGCTGCCGACTTGGGCTTTACGTTTTATACGCATCCTGAAATTGAGTTCTTCCTGTTCAAGGACGCTCCTGAAAAAGGTAAGCGGCCAGTGCCAGTTGATGAGGTTGGCTACTTCGACCACTCACCACTGGGAGTGGGATACGACTTCCGCAGGGACGCCATCACAATGTTGGAAGCCATGGGTATCTCTGTGGAATTTAGTCACCACGAGGGAGCACCCGGTCAGCAAGAAATTGATCTGAGATATGCGGATGCTTTGACGATGGCAGATAACATCATGACATTTCGAGTGGTGATGAAAGAAGTTGCTTTGTCTCAGGGAGTCTTCGCTTCATTCATGCCCAAGCCATTTGCCGAATATCCAGGTTCTGGCATGCATACTCACATGTCGCTGTTTGAAGGCGACCGTAATGCGTTTTATGAGGCTGGGGCCCAATACTCGTTGAGTAAGACAGGGCGGCAATTTATTGCAGGACTGCTGCGCCATGCGCCAGAAATTACTGCTGTGACAAATCAATGGGTCAATTCTTATAAGCGCCTTGGTGGTGGCGGAGAAGCCCCGTCTTATGTGTGCTGGGGTCACAATAATCGTTCTGCTCTGGTTCGGGTACCTATGTATAAACCAAGTAAGGGCAATTCCACGCGCATTGAGTTTCGGTCGTTAGATTCTGCGTGCAATCCTTATTTGTCGTTTGCTGTGATGTTGGCTGCCGGACTTAAGGGCATTGAAGAGGGGTATGAGTTGCCCGCAGGTGCTGAGGACGATGTATGGTCGCTCACTGCTGCGGAACGAGCCGCAATGGGAATTGCACCACTGCCGGAGTCCCTAGGTCAGGCCATTGCCGCCATGGAGCGAAGTGAGCTGGTAGCAGAGACGCTTGGTGAGCATGTGTTCGACTTCTTCTTGAGAAACAAGAGGGCCGAATGGTTGGAGTATCGTTCTCAAGTGACGCCATTTGAACTCGATCGATACTTGCCGGTGTTGTAGTCATGACGTATCGCGTTTTAGTCATTCAAAATGAAGAAGTCGATCCACCCGCTTTAGTGGGCGAATGGCTCACCGAAGCGGGATTGACCATGGAAATCGTGCATGCGTACTCGGGAGAATTGGTTCCAGAAAGTGTGCCAGAGGGCGTAACTGCAATCATGGCTATGGGTGGCGCCATGGGTGCTAATGATGATGTCGATTATCCCTGGCTCATTTCAGAGCGCGCGTTGCTCAATGACGCAGTGGAACGTGACCTGCCAGTATTTGGTATCTGCCTTGGCGCACAATTGCTGGCTGCAGCTACCGGTGGCGTAGTTGAACGTTCTCCTAATGTTGAAATAGGTGTTGCTCAAGTCCACATTAATGAACAGTTAGCCAAAGGTACGATTTTCAGTTCAATGGCAGGTACTAATGCCAGTGCAGCGCAATGGCACCAAGATTGGATCACGGCACTTCCAGATTCCGCAGTAGTTGTTGCAAGTAACGATGCTGCCCCGGTCCAAGCTTTCAAGATTGGCTCAGATGCCTACGGTGTGCAATTTCATCCCGAAGTCGATGGCGCTCTTTTCAAAAGTTGGCGCGGAGTTGGTGACGAGGCTGCGGATGCATCTGGGCGCAACATGGACGAGGCAGTGTTAGAAGTTATTGAAGCAGAAGCTGAACTTGAAGCCACGTGGCGACCAGTTTTCCAAGCATGGGCACAACGAGTACAAGAGCGCTAGGCCCCGGGAATGACGTCGAGTCGTGAGTCGTCTCCTGCTGCGCGCTTAGCGCGTTTGGGGTTTCGAAACACGCAAGCGGTTGCCGAAGTGTTTCTGCGCGAGCCACTTTTCGATGCCCACTTAGAGCAATTTCGAGAGACCGCTGACCCCGATGCTGCGGTCATAGCCATCGAAAGAATCCTTGCTACTGGCGGCGTAGATGCAGCAAGTTGGGATGCGCAGCAGTGGCGAGCATTAGCAAGTGTGTGTGCAAGTTCCTACGCACTGACCGATCACTTAGTGCGCCATCCTGAGCACGTTGGATATGTCGTCAGTGGGACTTTTGACGCAGCACACATAACCGAAAACCTGCTGCGCAGCATTCGTGGTTTGCCTTGGGATGAGGCGCTATTGGCGTTACGGGTTGCTTACCGACGTGAGGTCAGCGCGATAGCTGCTTTTGATGTGGTGGCTGGAGCGGACAGCATCGGACTTTTGCCTGGCGTAGCTCACTCACTGAGCGATCTTGCTGATGCGGTGATTTCAGCTGCACTAGAACTTGCTATTCGTGAGGTGCCAGGAAGTTCCGAGATTTCCATTGCCGTTATTGCGATGGGTAAATGTGGTGCCCGTGAACTCAACTACGTCAGCGATGTTGATGTGATGTTCGTTGCGCATCCGGCAGATGAGGTCGCAACTGCGATTGCCCAAGCAACAATGCGAGCGTGTTCGGAAATCACCAGTGAGGGTGCAATCTGGGAAGTTGATGCCGCGCTGCGACCCGAAGGTAAAGCCGGAGCATTAGTGCGGACGTTGTCCTCTTACACGGATTACTACGATCGTTGGGCCCACATGTGGGAATACCAAGCTTTACTTAAGGCGCGGTTTATGGCCGGGGATGCTGAACTTGGACAGCAATTTGTCGATGCGATCTCTGGGTATGTGTGGCAAGCAGCGGATAAACCGGGATTTGTGGAATCGGTTCAGGCCATGCGTCAGCGCGTGGCTGAGCTTGTGCCCGCTAAAGATGCACAACGGGAATTGAAGTTGGGCAAGGGCGGATTACGTGATGTCGAGTTTGCTGTGCAACTGTTACAGCTGGTACACGGGCGAAGTGACTCGATGGTGCGAAGCTCGAATACTCTGATCGCGTTGGAACAGTTAGCAACATCCGGATACGTCGGGCGCGAGGATGCAGCGGCTTTAGCGCAGGCCTATAGATTTTTGCGCACGCTTGAACATCGAATCCAATTAACGCGGATGCGCCGCACGCATGTGGTGCCCTCAAATGACGAAGATTTAGAGCGGTTAGGTCGCTCGCTGGGCTTTTATACTGACGCGGTTGCAGGTCTTACAACTGAATGGAAACGTCATGCTCGCGAAGTGCGCCGGATTCATGAAAAACTCTTCTACCGACCACTCTTGGATGCGGTTGCTCGACTGCGCAGCGAGGACGCGCGACTCTCACCACAGGCTGCAAGTGCGCGACTTTCAGCATTAGGTTTTGTTGATTCTGAGGGTGCGCTGAGGCACCTAGAAGCCATGACCTCTGGTGTGAGCCGAAGAGCTGCTATTCAAAAGACACTCCTGCCGGTCATGTTGGAATGGTTTGCAGATGCCCCTGATCCAGATGCGGGTCTCTTGGGTTTTCGACGGGTATCTGAAGCCTTAGGAACAACGCCGTGGTACCTGAGGCTGCTGCGAGATGAGTCCGTCACTGCTCAACGTTTGGCGCTTATCCTCGGTACCAGTCGATATGCCACGGACCTGTTACTGCGTGCTCCCGAGGCAGTCAACATCCTGGCTGATACTGCCACTTTAGTTCCACGAACCAGATCAGAACTTATGGCCGAGGTGCAGGCTACCGTTGCCCGACACGAATCCACAGCCGACGCTATAAGTGCGCTGCGTTCTCTGCGAAGAAGAGAACTGCTCAGAGTTGCCTGCGCACAATTGTTAAATGTGGCTGACGTGGAACAGATTGGTGATGCCCTCACGGATGTGACCAATGCGATTATCAGCGGAGCCGTTCAGGTTATTACGCGAACTCAAAATGAGGCACCACCATTTCTGGTTTTAGCTATGGGTCGATATGGCGGCGCCGAGTTGTCATTTGGAAGTGACGCTGATGTGATGTTTTGTTTCGATAGCGGCAGCAGCAGCAATGCGCACGCAGATGGAGATACTAAATCAGAATCTGATATGCGCGCGGCGCATTCAATCGCCAACGAGTTGCGCACGCTATTGATGGCACCGAGCGTTGACCCAGAATTGATTATTGATGCAGACCTTAGACCAGAAGGCAAAAATGGTCCGCTGGTGCGAAGTTTGGATTCGTTCGCCCAGTACTACCAACGTTGGTCTTCGGGCTGGGAGAGCCAGGCTTTGCTTCGAGCCGACATCGCTGCAGGTGATGACACTCTTGCCCGGCAATTCATTGAACTCATTAACCCGATTCGGTATCACGCTGATGGTTTGAGTGCCAGTGAGTTAATGGAAATTCGCCGCCTCAAAGCGCGAATGGAGTCTGAGAGATTGCCGCGAGGTGTTGAGCCAACTTCCCACATCAAAATGGGACCGGGCGGTCTAGCTGATGTGGAATGGGTTGTGCAAATTATCCAAATGCAGCACGGGCATGAGTTCGAACAATTGCGAACGCCGCGCACTCTGAAAGCACTGCGCGCTGCTGAAGAGCTCATGCTGATAACTGCAGATGATGCGCACATTCTGCGAGAGTCATGGACATTAGCGTCGGGTTTACGCAATTACACCATGCTCATCAAGGGACGAGCATCGGATTTGGTTTCCAAGGATCCCATTGAACTCTCGCGCATCGCGCAAGCCATGGGATACGGTCCGCGCTCTGGCCAACGACTCTTGCAGGATTATTTGCAAGCTACTCGTCGGGCTCGAGTAGTGGTGATGAGACTTCTTTACGGCAACGAATAAATCGCTTCAACTTTAATGTGGTAACTCGTATTGGAGTTTCGCGCCAAAAGTCACACCAGAATCAATCTTTGACCACTCGGAAAGTGCTCATGTCTGTTGACGATCCACCACGGACATGTCCAAAGGGTTGCTTGATTGTGGCTTGTAAGAATGCCACCGTTTCAAAAGTAATAAGTTCACCTGGAAGCAAATTAGGAATTCCTGGTGGGTAGGCCGCGACGCTATCTGCCGAAACTCGGCCAATGGAATTTTCAGCCGAGATAACTTCAGTCGGTGCAAAGTAGGCATCCCGAACGCTAGTCCATCGCTGCCCAGGACGTGGCAAAGTGAGGGCATGATTTTCTATGGTGTAACGATTGGGCAGCGAATGAAGAGCTTGAACAATCTCTGCAACATAGGGAACAACACCTGAGCCAATGAGCAAGACCAAGGTGGAATGCGTTGCCATCTCGCAAATGATGCCGTAGTCATTAAACAAGATTGAGCGAGCTTCGTGGCCAGATATTCCACCGATGGCTGTATTGATGCTGATGCGCATAGGATCGAGTCCGATGACATCGGGGTAGCGCATAAGAGCTGGGCCAACATCCTCGAATCGACCTCGTCGAGTAATTTCTTGGCGAATGTTGCCGATTGCCTCGAGGCTGCGCTCGATGACTCTGGGGTCTTGCGTCACTAATGAATGTCGAGCCAGATCTAGTGAGGCCAACAGCAGTGAACTGGCACTTGTGGACTGCATGGACTTAAAAGCTCGGTCAAGTAATGGTTCAAGGTCATCTGCGTACGGACCTTCTGCTAAGTGCAACATCGCTGACTGGCCCAAACTGCCACCGAGCTTATGAGTACTGCTGATTGCCACATCAGCACCTAGCCGAATTGCATTGATGGGGTAGCCCCGGTGAAAGCCAAAATGTGCCCCCCAGGCCTCATCAACGATGAGCGGAATGCCGTGGCGGTGTGCAACTTCGGCTAAGCCAGCAACATCAGCGCAAGCACCGAAATAACTTGGAGTGACGACGTACGCGGCAACAGGATTGTGTGCATTGCCGATAGCGGTGTCGAGCGCCTCAGGGGTAACGCCGTTGGCGATGCCAAGTGCCTCGTCTAGGGATGGGAAGACGAATTCCACATCAAGACCACTAAGTGCCAAGCCATCAACAACGGACGAGTGCACACTGCGTTGCACTACGAGCGTGCCTGAGCTATCGCCCGTTGTTCCAAAACTGGCAAGTGCGACGCAGGCGGTTAAGTTTCCTTGTGATGCGCCGTTTGTAAGAAACCACGTACGTCGCGCCCCCCATGCCTGGGCAGCTAGCAACAATGCCTCGTCATATGGCGTTGGATACGCGCCCTGATCGATTCCGGTAACAAGCGGCATTACATCAAGTTCCATGACGTCCTGACCGAAAAACTCAATGAGATCAGGATGTGCTTGGTGAGAAACCTGATGACCCGGAGTGGACATACGTGTCACATGCTTTTGAGCAAATGCCTTTACAGCATCGGCGTAAGGCGTGTCCTGCTGATCGGTCATAGCGCACTTTCCCAAATCGTGATTGCTGCGGCGAGGTCTTCGCTAGCGTGTCCGACTGACTTGAAGAAGGTTATGTCCTCTTCGTTTTGTCGGCCTTGCACCGTTCCACGCGTTAAGTCATGCAGATCACCGAGTATGTCATCCATGCTGATCACACCCTGTGCCAATGGCATTGCCAAGTCGCCACCTTCACGCGTTGCACCGCTTCGAGTGTCACAATAAATCCGCGCCAACTTAATAAAGTCGTCGTCGGTTTCGCGACGATCAGGAGTGAATGCACCGACGGTGTCCACATGAGTACCGGGCTTTAGCCATTTGCCCATTATGAGTGGGGTGTAAGACAGCGTTGCTGCCGAGACAATATCGCTTTCTTGCACAGCACTAACCAGATCTGGATGCGAAGTGACCGGCAGGCCCTCGGCTTGAAGTTGTTCAGCCAGGATGTGCGCTTTGCGAATATTGTGATTCCACAAATGCACTTGTTCAATGGGACGCACGGCCATGTGGGCACGAATCATGAATGGTGCAAGTGCACCCGTTCCGATCATGGTGAGGACTTTGCTATCAGTGCGCGACAAGAACTGACTAGCAAGAGCTGATGCCGCTGCGGTTCGCCACACAGTCATGCGCGTGCCATCCATAGTTGCTAGAGGTTGACCCGTCTTGCCATCAATTAAGTAATAGATTCCATGGATACTGGGCAAGTCATACAGCTCACCATTCTGGGGATGCGAGGCAACAATCTTTATACCTGCGTATTCAGTACCGCCAGGGCCAGTCCATGATGGCATCAGGAGCATGTATTTCTCAGGGTCCTTTGACATAGTCAAGTGAGCTCGGTCTGGTGTTGTCCAGGACGCCGCAAAACCTGCGTGCAGGGCACTGATCAGTGCCGGGAACGTGACGATGCTGTCAATGGCCTCGCGGTCAAAATGCTTCACTCTGAACTCCTTTTCCCTCAAGGTTACAGAACTGTGCAGTAGGGTTTGACACATGACTGCACAGATAACAAGCCCTGTTGTGGTGGACGCATGGGCTCAGCGATCCGCCGTGAAAAATGCCACTTTGGTCCTCGGCCTTAGCCTGCTGACGGCTGTATGTGCCCAAGTGGCAATCCCATTGCCATTTACCCCGGTGCCACTGACGCTCCAGACATTTGCAGTGCTCGCGGGCGCCGCGGCTCTGGGCCCACAACGGGCACTTGCGGCACAAGTTCTCTACGTCGCACTGGCGCTGGTTGGATTTCCAGTGCTTGCTGGAGGAGCAAGTGGGTCAACCAGTGTTTTTGGTGCCACTGGCGGTTACCTGCTTGGTTTCATCGTCGCCTCGTACGTAGTTGGTGCCATTGCCCGACGTGGTGCTACAACGAGCATCGCGGGCACAGTGTCGTCCTACGTTGCAGGAACAGCAACTATCTATGCACTTGGTGTGTCATGGTTAGCCGTGACTACGAAGATGTCTATGTCAGAGGCCGTCATGGCTGGCATGGTTCCATTTTTGATCGGAGATGCGATTAAGGCATTCGCTGCAGGAATCGTGTTGCCTAGTTTGTGGCCACATACAAAATAATTGAACTCTGCAAAAGTTTTTTGTGGTGCTCGCCCATAGTGGCGGGCACCACTACTTTTTGATTAGCCTGCGATGAGCCACAGTATCGGTAACGCAGCCATCATCAGTGCGCCGGCCCCGACGAGCAAGTTAGACCACCAAGGCGACACCCAGCCACCTAAAAGTTGCTTATCGCGTGCCAGCTTCCAGATGATGCCCATGAGTATTGGGGCAGTAACACCATTGAGAATTGCCGCCATGACAAGTGAGCGCATCGGATTGATGCCAAGGAAATTGAGTGCAATCGCAATCACCATCGAAACTGCGATTACTCCATAAAACTGTTTGGCTTGACTAGGTCGTCGTTCCAAACTTTCTTTCCAGCCCATTGCCTCGCTCACTGCATAAGCAGTCGATCCTGCAAGCACTGGAACAGCCAAAAGTCCCGTGCCGAGAATTCCTAAAGCGAAGAGCGCTCCAGCAAACTGCCCGGCAATCGGAGTAAGCGCCTGCGCAGCTTGCTCAGGGGAATTAATCTGTGTGATCCCGGCTGAGTGCAAGGTGGCTGCAGTCGTGGTCATGATTGCAAACATGACGAAAACACCAGAGAGCATTCCAGCAAAAACATCGCCACGCATCGCGTGGATGTGGCTCTGTGAGATGTCTGGTGCAAAGTCTGCTGCTTCAATTTCTTCTGCTGCCTGCCAAAAGAATAAGTAAGGCGAAATCGTTGTTCCTGCAAGTGCGATGAGTATAGCTATGCCCGTGCGTGAATCAGTGAGCCCAATATGTGTAAGCCCATGGGCGACTGAATTCCAATTTACGTTTGCTACCGCAAGAACAACGATGTAACTCAGAAGTGAAAGACACAGCCACCGCAGCACGCGCGCATATTGGTGGTAGGGAATCACAATTTCTGCAAACGCAACCACACTGGCGATAACGAAGACCGTGGGTAGTTGAGGAAGATCGATAAACATTCGAATCACCGCAGCCATGGAACTCAAATCTGCGGCAATGTTCACAGTATTGGCCAGCGCAACCAAGAACACTGTGAGGTAGAGCACGGATGTCGGTAACCGCCTCCGGATAACACGTGCCAAACCTTCCCCAGTGACCAGTGCTATCCGCGCGCAACTTTCTTGGATGGCAAAAGCAAAAGGCAGTAGAAAGGGCGCCGCCCACAACATTTGGTAGCCACTTGCGGCGCCAGTCTGGGAGTAGGTCCCTATTCCAGAGGGATCATCATCGGCTGCGCCCGTTACGATTCCAGGTCCAATCCGGTTGAAATAGCCGCTGGAGCGAATCTGGGCTCGAACAGGGTGGTGTTTCGTCACCGCATCACCTTAGCAACAGGCTATGGCTAGCCACAGGTCATCAAACTACAGGGATGTCATTTCTGTGCCAGAATGTCAGAGCCCTGATGTTGACTGGCAACAATGAACTTGAACTGATGCGAAGGTAACCTGCAGGTTACATGAGCATCCGTTATGGTGCATTTAAACAACACACATTGAATTCTTAGGTTTGTAGGTGCAAATTTGATCGAATTAGCGTTAACAGATGAGATTGTTCGTCCGCAAGTGGAGCGGCTGCCTGGTCCTATTGTCCGGGTGAAGTTCTCAGCATCGGCAGATTTTGGACTGGCATTGGAGTCGTGTAGAAGCGAGCTCGCCCAGGCAGTCGAATGGGCGCTGGCCGCCCTTTATCAGGATGACCACGCGCCCAGTCGAGTGTTCGTGCGTGATGCTTCAAGTCAGGACATGGTCGCGATGATTGATCCATGCCAGACGTATGGATCACAATCGATCGTTCGGCCCTAAAATTTCCAATGCCTTCAGAATCTCAGCTGGCGAAGATTTAAGTGCAGCACAAAGATCTGGAAGCAATGCAACGCTTGGTCGAGTTTCCAACGAGAAATAGCGGTAGAGATTTCCGCGATTGATTCCAATCTCACGGGCGACTTCTTCAAGGGATCCGTACCCTAACTTGTCCATACGTGCTCGTAACCATTCAAGACCTGTCGTGGACTGGTTACGTGTCTTCGTCGCAGCCATGTTGTACTCCTATATGTTTGCGTATGCGTTTGTGTATACAAAACCATAAAGAAATTAACACGAATTCTCAAGTTCTGCTCTTTAACGACACGGGATTTCTTTTGGCTACAAATCAAACCAAGAAATTTACGGTTTGCCAAACACCTGAATTTATCTCAGAGTGAAAATTGTGGGCCGCTGAACATCCACATGGCAAATACAAACAGGACATGTCGGGCAAAGCGCGAATTATTGTCGCGTTGGTTCGATGTCTACGAGTGCTTGGACCATCTCAACCTCAGACAATTGGCGATCCGCCTTAACTAAGTATGGAGTTGCGTACCACCAGATGAATGCTGTCCCGGAGAACATCCCAACAAAAACCCCAAACAACGCAATGTGCGCACTCACATGTTCAACTAAGAATGCACCAAGGGCTGCACCAATTGCTAGCATCGAGCCTTCCATGGTCCACAGCCATGCTGCAGCTGAAGTTGCCGTGCCTTCGGGACGAACGGCTTCCAAGACTTCCCAGTGGTAGACCTGCGCAAATCCAATGGATAAACCAAGAAGAGCCAAAACTATTCCCATGCTCCATCCAGGTGAAGTGAATGCAAGCGGTGCGGCACAAAGTGTTACAGCAACTTGTGCGATTCGAAACCCGCGCAGTGGCGTAATGGAAGATGCACGTCCACCAATCAAGATGCCGCCGATGATGCTAGTGCCAGCCAGTGTTCCAAGCAGGGGTGCTGACAGTTGTGGATTTTGGGTGATAGTTGCAAATGACGGAATGGCAATTTCCAGAATTCCCCAACCAAGTCCAAAAATCATGCCCTCAATAGCAAGAAGTTGAAATGGCTTGTGTGAGAAAAGTGTTCGAGTCGCGGACTCAACGTGCTCAGGTTTCCAAGTTCTCGATAGAGGCATCGTGATCATTGCTACACCACCAATTGCCATACACGCTGCAGTGAAGACAAGTGCATACATGGCACCAGAGCCAATTGCTATTGCGGTGGCAATGAAAGGACCAACAACAGTGGTCGCATTCATCATGGTTGTGTCAATGGCATATGCCGTGCGTAAATTCTCTGCGCCTACTGCATACCTCCACAGCGGTCGAGTGGAAAGGTTAATCGGCGGAGAGGCTAGTCCTACAAACAGCGATGCCGCCACGATAGTTGCCGCATGAGTTTGCTGTGACATCACGGTAACTGCCGTGACCCAGCTTGGAACAAAGATGGAAAGGGGAATGGTTTGACCAAATTTGTCGATGATGTGGCCTCGGAAACCAGCTGTCAGGCTACTGGCAATGGTTTCAGCTCCGGTGGCGATCCCCGCTAGTGTGACGGAATTGGTGCTTTGCTCCACGAAAAAGAACGTCGCCAACCCGATCATCGCGTAAGCCAGTCGTCCCGGCATAGCGCTCAAAATCAGCCGTATGACACCTGGGATGGCAAAGAGTTGTCGGTAAGTATTCATCTAAAGATGACACTAGTGGTGCGCGCAGCGAACTCAATAAATTAGAGTACGGGTATGGCTTTATCCATTCGACCGGTGTCAATTTTGGACATAGACGACCTCGTTAGGCTCGTCGAGGGATATCGAGCTTTTTATAAGCAGGAACCCAATACCCAGACCAAGGAGTACTTGGTCGATCGCATTCTCGGTGGTCAGGTTGTTGCGTTCATAGCTCAACTGGAAAGCCGAGCAATCGGCTTCACCATGATTTACCCAACGTATTCAACGGTGTCGCTGACGCGCATTTGGCTGCTCAATGATCTCTTTGTCGATTTCAACTACCGCGGACAAGGTATTGCTAACGCGTTAGTGCAAGCTGCTGAAACGGCTGCGAAGGAAGCCGGCGCTAGCAGAATCTGGTTACGCACAGCTGAAGACAATGTAATTGCTCAGCGACTTTATGAAAGCCGTGGCTGGGTGCAAGATAAGGTCTTCCGTCGCTACGATTTGATTTTCTAAATCACTCAGTACGATAACTGGGCCACTAGCTCCAGAATTACCTAACCGCTGCTGCTGGCTTCAAAGATTAGCGCGGCTCTACACGGCAGCGATGTCGTCAAGTTTTCTTCGCAGAACGGCATCACTGGGTTCAGTCAGGTGAGTGCCATCGGCAAAGACAATCACAGGAATCGATTGTGCGCCGCCATTGATTTCAATTACAGTTTCGCTGGCACCTGGTACCTTCTCGATATCAACGTAGGTGTATTCAACCTTGAGTTCATCGAGTAATCGTTTTGATCGGACGCAGTCGCCGCACCACGCGGCGCCGTACATAGTTATGTCGCTCATAATTCAAACCTAGCCGAATCTGACCTGTATTGGTTGCAGCCTTTGGAATAGTCTTGCGACATGGAGAATACCCGCATGTTAGGTCAGTTAAAGGTCGCCGAAATTGGTTTGGGCTGTATGCCGATGTCATGGGGCTACAACGTGGAAGGTGCCGACCCCGTTGAAAGTCGGGAAACACTTCACCGAGCAGTTGAACTTGGCGTGACCCTATTTGATACCGCAGATGTGTACGGCCCTTTCACGAATGAGGAAACAATAGGTCAATTCTTGGTCGCTGATGGCTATCGAGATCAGGTCCAGATTGCAACTAAGTGCGGTCTGGTCTTTAAGGACAAAGTTTCCTACACAAATAATGGTCGTCCCGAGTATGTTCGTCAGGCCTGCGAAGATTCCCTCTCGCGCCTTCAAACAGATCACATCGATTTGTATCAGTTGCACCGAGTTGATCCAGAGGTCCCGATTGAGGAAACTTGGGGCGCCTTTGCTGAGTTGGTGCAAGAAGGAAAGGTTCGACACATTGGCCTTTCAGAAGTGACTATCGAGCACATTGCAGCTGCTCAAAAGATTCACCCTGTCGCTAGTGTGCAAAGCGAGTTGTCCATCTGGACTAGCGAGAATGTCGACAACGGCGTACTGGCGTACTGCACCGAACAAGGCATAGGTTTCTTGGCATACTCACCACTTGGCCGCGGGTATCTGACAGGAGCGCTGAGTGCGGCCGACATCAAGGATGGGGATTTTCGTAGCAGAAATCCGCGTTTTACCGAAGACTCCCTCAAAGCTAATCAGGCCATCGTTGATGGAATATCAAAGGTTGCACAACGCCACAATGCAACTTCGGCGCAGATTTCACTTGCGTGGGTATTGGCGCAAGGACCTACAGTTGTGCCCATTCCTGGTACCAAACGCCGCAAGTGGCTAGAGCAAAACGTATTGGCTTCTGGACTTGTGCTCACTAGTGAAGACCTAGATGACATCGCGGCATTGCCCCGATCGGTTGCTCCGCGTTACTGACGCTCATGTGGGTATTTCGCAGAGCTGGCATCACGGCGCGGGGCACATGACTAGAGAAGCGGGTATGACCCGTCTTGGTCATGTTTCTCGCTACCAACTAAGGCTGGAGTAAAGACACAAATTATCCGCATTGCAGTTGTGGTGCGCATTTGATGTCGGTCGTTCTTATCAAGTGTGTACATGAATCCAGGCCGTACCGGGAACACCTCTCCGGTCTCGAGATTTTCCAACTCGCCTTCACCTTCAATTATGTAATTCGCCTCAATGTGATTTTTGTACCACAAGTTCAATGTTGAATTAGCCAACAAATGTGTGTCATGGAATGAAAACCCAACACCATCTACGCGAGTAAGCAAACGTAAACTTGTGCCGGTTTCAAACGTCGAATAATTAGGGCCGTTCACTTCTTGCTCGGCATAACGAACGATCATGGAGTTCTCCTCATAGCTGTCGGGCGGAATCAAAGGTGCGAGGTACTTGTTTAAGAATACTTACTTAATAGCCTATGAGGGAAGATGCGAGTAGTGCACAAACAAGAGTGGGTGACCATGATGACCACCCACTCTTGTTTGAGCATGAATGCGGCTCCATGCCTAGTGCAACCTAGATGTCGTAATACAACTCGAACTCAGCTGGATGTGGACGCAAGCGGACATAGTCCACTTCTGCCGTGCGCTTGTAATCAATCCAAGTCTCAATGAGGTCACGAGTAAACACGCCGCCTTCGAGTAGGTAATCATGATCAGCTTCGAGTGCCTCTAGCACTGCTGGCAATGATGCAGGCACCTGCGGAATGTTTGCAGCCTCTTCGGGTGGAAGTTCGTACAAGTCTTTATCCACTGGCTCATGTGGCTCAATCTTGTTTTTAATTCCGTCCAGACCAGCCATCAACATTGCTGCGAAAGCTAGGTACGGATTACTCGAAGGATCCGGGCAGCGGAATTCGATGCGCTTTGCCTTCGGGTTATTTCCAGTGATAGGGATGCGCAAGCATGCGGATCGATTGCGTTGGCTGTAAACCAAATTCACTGGTGCCTCATATCCAGGAACAAGTCGGTGATAGGAGTTCACAGTTGGGTTGGTAAACGCAAGCAATGACGGAGCATGTTTGAGAATTCCGCCGATGTACCAGCGAGCAAGATCGGAAAGTCCGCCGTAACCACGCTCGTCATAAAACAACGGCACGCCCTTGGTCCACAAAGATTGGTGTACGTGCATGCCAGATCCGTTGTCCCCGAATAGTGGCTTTGGCATAAAGGTTGCAGTCTTGCCACCTGCCCAAGCGGTATTGCGGATGATGTATTTAAAGAGCATCACCTCATCGGCAGCCTTGAGCAGAGTGTTAAAGCGGTAGTTGATTTCCATTTGGCCACCGGTTCCCACTTCGTGATGAGCGCGCTCAACGAGCAAGCCAACCTCCGAAAGGCGAATAACCATTTGGTCGCGTAGGTCAGCAAGTTGATCGGTGGGGGACACTGGGAAATAGCCACCCTTGGTGCGGGTCTTGTAGCCACGGTTATCTGAGCCATCTGAGTTAAATTCAGCGCCAGTATTCCATGAACCTTCGATTGAATCGATGTGGTGATACGACTCATTAATCGCTGTGTTGAATCGCACTGAGTCAAAGACAAAGAACTCAGCTTCTGGAGCAAAGAATGCCGTATCAGCAATACCCGTTGACGCAAGGTAAGCCTCAGCTTTTGCTGCCACATTGCGTGGATCACGGCTATAAGGCTCGTCGGTAAATGGATCGCGAACTGAGAAGTTCATGACCAAGGTTTTCTCCACACGGAATGGGTCTACGAACGCTGTCGTGATGTCTGGAATAAGTTTCATGTCTGATTCGTGGATCTGTTGGAAACCACGAATTGAGGAACCGTCAAACATCTGGCCCACGGCAAAGAAATCTTCATCTACTGATTCAACGGGAATGTTGAAATGTTGCATCACGCCGGGAAGGTCGCAGAATCGAACGTCTACGAAGCGGATGTTGTTGGCCTTGATGTATTTGAGTACATCGGCCGGGGTGGTCAGTCCTAGGTTGGACATGGTTCCTCCATCTGCAAATCGGTTCACTTGTGGTATTTCGACCAGCGCTTTAGCTGGCTTATGGCATCAGATTAGGACGCCTCGATTTCGCACTCGTGACCCGTGTGTTTCGCGAATGTTACATTCGACCTAGAGTTAACTTCATGCAGCGAGAAGATCTCATGTCATGGCTTTCTGGACCCAAGTCAGCTTTGAAACACCAAGGTATTGATCTTGGTTTTCCAGGTGAACGTTTAGGAATGCCTGTGGAAGGTTCTGGGTCGATTGCCTCGATGGGTCGTCGATCGTTGGCTCTCGTGGTTGATTGGGCTATCGGACTCGGAGTGGTCAACCTTGTGCCCACGGCAAATGTAGATACTCAGTCGCTGCTTATTCTTGAGATATTTGCCGTGCATGTCATCCTGGCCACTGCTATTACTGGTGCTTCGATAGGACAGCGATTATGCGGAATTGGAGTTCGGGATATCAATGGTTCAAAATTAAACCTAGTGCGAATTGTGGTTCGTACTTTGCTGCTGTGTCTTGTCATTCCCGCCTTGATTTGGGACAGAGACCAAAGAGGGTTGCATGATAAAGCTGTGCGAAGCGCCGTTATTCGATTGAGCTAGTTAAGTCCGAGTTGGCTCTTCAATGCGTCAAACGATCCGGTGGAGTCTAAGTAGGCAATGACACAAATGACACCGATGATGAATGCCCACTTAATCAATTTCTTGACAAGCAGCAGGGCAATAGCAATCGCTGCGATGATATAAAGAGATGAAGTATTAGCCAGCAATTCGCTCATTAGCGCCTCGGAATTTTTCTGCCCTGGGGCATTGGGCCTTTGGGAATTGGCAAGACATTCTTGGGAAGTGCTTCAAGCCGTCGGCGCAGTTCGGTAACTTCAGCCGGACGCAAACTCTTTTTCAATTTGCGCACGTTTTTCTGAAGGTCAGTTAACTCAATTCCCGTTGCTCCACCAACAATGACCTCATGAATTGGAACACCGGGAACATAACGGGCATGCGCCCTACGTTGTTCGATAAGAAGTGATTCTGGACGCGACCCCTCGGCTACCAACACGATTCCAGGTCGGCCCACGGCCCGATGTACCAGGTTCTGATTCTTGTCTACCCCGACTCCAGGAGTGATTGTCCATCCGCGGCGAAGTGCATTCAACACAGATGCCGCGGCGCCTAATTGGCCATCCAGAGAACGGTAGGCAGCTTTTTCGGCGATCTTGCCAAACCGATAAGCCGTTGCCAGCAGGGAAGTGCTAAACCCAAGGATGACTCCAACAACCATCTGATTCAGGGCTATACCAATGCCGATGATGGATGCAAAAACCACCACATAGAAAACAAAGAGCTTGAGTGCCAAAAATCGAACAAGTGGTTTAGTGAACGAGTAGGTTTCCCGAATTTGGGTCCACCAGCGCTGCTTCTTAGGTTCTGAACTTCTCGTTGACATGGTTAATACCCTAGCCGTGTCTGGAAGTGAAGTCAGTCATGGCTGCGGGCGGACACAGCCTGTTGATACAGACGCCCTGCTCGATAAGACGAACGAACCAGTGGGCCGCTCATGACACCAGCAAATCCAATGGTTGTGGCGTAATCTGCCAGTTCGACAAATTCCTCAGGTTTGACCCAGCGATGAACCGGGTGATGACGCAGAGATGGACGCAGGTACTGGGTAATAGTGATGAGATCACAGCCAGAATCATGCAGGTCATGCAGGGCTTGTTTGACTTCGGAGATTTCTTCGCCCATTCCCAAAATTAGATTGCTTTTTGTGACTAATCCGAAGTCCCGTGCGGATGTAATGACAGCCAATGAACGATCGTAGCGAAACGCTGGTCGGATGCTTTTGAAAATACGTGGAACAGTTTCAATGTTGTGGGCAAATACTTCGGGTCTGGATTCGAAAACTTGGGCCAGCAAATCAGGTTTGCCGTCAAAATCAGGTGCCAACATTTCAACACCGCATCCTGGAACTTGGGCATGTATTTGATTAATGGTTTCTGCGTAGAGCCAGGCTCCACCATCAGGTAAATCGTCGCGAGCAACACCAGTCACGGTTGCGTACTTAAGCTGCATAGTTGATACCGACTCTGCAACTCGGCGCGGCTCATCGCGATCCAACGCTTGCGGTTTTCCGGTATCAATTTGGCAAAAATCGCAGCGTCGAGTGCATTGATCACCGCCGATAAGAAAAGTGGCTTCGCGATCCTCCCAGCATTCAAAAATATTGGGACAGCCAGCTTCCTGGCACACCGTATGCAATCCTTCGCTCTTTACAAGGTTCATAATTTGCGTGTACTCGGGACCGGTCTTAAGACGAGTTTTAATCCACTCTGGTTTGCGCTCAATGGGCACAAGTGAATTGCGAGCCTCAATCCGCAGTAGTTTGCGACCATCAGCTTCTGGCCTTGACGAGGTACTCACGGTCTAATCCTAGGCACCTGTGTGGTTGAAGGTCTAACGGTAGTGTGCGGAATCGATTCCGCGCTCGGGGTTTTGGCAGCATTGAGATAAATCTCAGATGGAATCAGTAAAGAACCAAAGACTCGCTCAAGGTGAATCTGCACCAGCGGTATGACTTCCTGCACCGTTACGGTGCGGCCCAATTCTTCAGTTAATGACGTTACTTGCGCATCTGAAATTCCGCAGGGGACAATGCGATCGAACCAGCTCTGGTCATTATTGCAATTGATAGCAAACCCATGCATTGTCACACCGCGCGAAACTCGTACCCCGATTGCTGCTACTTTTCTGTCACTCGTGGTGTCGCTGATCCACACGCCACTTCGACCCTTAATTCGAACGACGGCAAGTCCAAGGTCGGTGCACACTCCGATGATGACGTCCTCGAGTCTGCGCACATGAGGAACAACATCCATTGGACTTGGCAAGTGAATGATGGGGTAACCAACGAGTTGTCCGGGGCCATGCCAAGTGATTTTTCCACCCCGATCAACGTCAATGACGGCAGTGCCATCAATAGGGCGTTCAAAATCTTGGGTTCGCCTACCTGCCGTATAGACCGGACTGTGTTCAAGTAATAAAAAGATGTCAGGGTGCGTGCCGGCGACAACTTGGTCATGTATCTCACGTTGGCTTTCCCAGCCCGACTGGTAATCCACCAAACCATCAAGAACAGCCACCGTAAACTCCACACTTCTAGGGTAGTGCGATTCATGTAATCCGGAATCTACCCATGAGTCGTGAGGTCTGTGATCAGTGCACTCGTACTCACCATCAGGAAGAATTGCGGTTTCGAGGTAGCAACGACCTCGGGAGCACACGTGCGTGCAACGCAGGTATATTGGGAAGTATTGCCTTCAATTCTGGGGCGAGAATCAATTGAGCACCGTCAAGAGGCTCAAAACAAGAAAGCTTGAAAGGTACTGAAATGACCTCACATCGACAGGTAACAGCCGGTCGTGGCCTCATTTGGCTTGCCGTACTCGTAATCGTTGCGTGGTTAGGTATTGGCGGTGTTACGGGCCAACTGTTTGGCAAACTCTCCAGCGTTCAAAAGAATGACACTGCAGGTTTTTTACCTAGTTCAGCTGAATCCACTAAGGCCTATGAGCTGTCGAATAAATTCACGGCTCAAGACACCTCAGTACTACCAGTCATCTTGCTCTTTTCTGGAGCCGCAGATGCGACGTCCATAGCCAATGTGTCTGCATTCGCTGGAACTGTCACTTCAGTTGAAGTGGCACATTCAGGTGGAAAGACAATTGCTGATTACATCGTGCCAGGTTCTCAACTCATCCCTATTCCTTCGCAAGATGGACAAGCTGTTTTGCTATCGGTTCCCCTCAATGGCGATTCGATGCAATCCGCGCTGGATAATGACAAGCCAGCGTTACCTGAAATTGTTTCCACTCTTCGTGCCCAGGCAAAAGTTGTACCTGGTTTCCAAGAATCGCATGCCACGGGCATCGGCGGAATTTTGGCAGACCTCTTCGATAGTTTTGGGACTTTGGATTCCAAGCTCTTGTTGATCACTTTCGGCGTCGTGGGCTTGATCCTGATTTTTGTCTATCGATCACCGGTGTTATGGATCATTCCGCTGTTGTGTTCAGGATTGGCTTTAGGCGTATCAGGTGGACTGGTCTATTTACTGGCAAAAAATAATGTCATTGACTTAGACGGTCAGTCACAGGGCATCCTTTCAGTATTGGTGATTGGCGCTGCAACTGACTACGCATTGTTGCTTATTGCTCGATATCGCGAAGAACTGCATCACTATGACAGTCGAGTTGTGGCGATGAAAGTTGCAATGCGTGGTGTATTCGAGCCGATATTTGCCTCAGGTCTTACAGTTATTGCTGGACTCATGGTTTTGACGTTGTCGGATCTCAAGAATGTGCGATCACTTGGACCTGTGGCTGCCATAGGAATCGTGGGAGCGCAGATGGTCATGTTGACTCTTCTGCCGGCGATTCTGGTTGTACTTGGTCGATGGATTTTTTGGCCTCGAATTCCTCGCCATGATGATGTTGACGAGAAGTTATCTGGCTTGTGGTCCAAAGTTGCCCGAGGGGTGGGTCGCAGACCGCGCACAACCTGGATCCTTTCCACGGTGATTCTAGGAGTGGCATTAGGTTTCTCCTCACAGCTCAACACCCGAGGTATCTCACAGACTGAATCGTTTACCGGTAATCCGGATTCCGTGGTGGGCTTGAGCGTGCTTTCGAAGCACTTCCCGGCAGGTCAAGGCGATCCAACTATCGTGATCGCGCCACAAGCAGATCTGGTAAAAGTGAAACTGGTACTGCAGTCAACAAAGGGTGTGTCTGATGTGAAGGCAACTTTGGCTGGACCGCTAATTCCTGGCCAGCCGACTCCACCACCTAAGGTGATGGACGGCATGATTCAGCTCGAAGTAACGCTTGATCAACCGGCTGATTCTTTGGCTGCGCAAAAGTATGTACCGGGAATCAGAGATGCTGTACATGCCGCCAGTCCAGACGCGCTGGTGGGAGGATCAACTCCAATTCAGTTCGACTTGCAGCGTACAAACGTGCGTGACCGCAACATCATTATCCCTGTCGCACTCGGTGTCATAGCTTTGATTCTGGCCTTACTACTTCGCAGCCTGCTGGCACCCATACTTTTGGTGCTGACTACGGTTTTGTCTTTCGGAGCAACATTGGGTGTGTGCTACTTAGTGTTCAATTACGGATTTGGTTTCGAAGCTACAGATGGCGCATTCCCGCTCTTTGCCTTCGTATTTCTGGTGGCACTAGGCATTGATTACAACATCTTCTTGATGACTCGGGTTCGAGAAGAGTCAAAACGATTAGGCACGCGAAATGGAATTATTAAGGGTGTCACTGTAACTGGTGGAGTCATCACATCAGCGGGTGTCGTTCTTGCTGCAACGTTTGCGGTTCTTGGAACGCTGCCGCTGGTATTTCTCGCCCAACTAGGTTTTGCGGTTGCCTTCGGCGTACTGCTAGACACCATCGTGGTACGAAGTCTCTTGGTCCCTGCATTGTCCTATGACATCGGGAAGAAAGTCTGGTGGCCAAGTAAGTTAAGTCGTCGCGAACCAAATTCCGTTACATGACCCACAGGTACATCGTTGCCAGCAGCGGCGGATTTAACCAAACCGACCGTTGGGGCGTAATTGCGCCGGGTGGAATCTTTCTGCGGGCACTTGAGTTAACGGGAAAATCACGGCCACGGGTACTCTTTCTGATGACGGCAAGCGGTGATGACTCCAGCTACATCATGCGCAGTTACCAGGCGATGTCAGGTTTATCTGTCGATGTAGACCATCTGTCATTGTTCTCGCAGCCAACTTCACCGGTGGATCAAGCAATAGGTAGTGCGGACCTCGTGTGGGTCGGTGGCGGCTCGGTCGCGAATTTACTAGCGCTATGGAAATTGCACGGTGTTGATGTAGCGCTTGAGCAGGCGTGGATGCAGGGAACTGTCCTTGGCGGCGTCAGCGCTGGTTCAATTTGTTGGCATGTTGGAGGTCCGACTGACTCGTTCGGACCACAACTGCAAGCAATAACAAATGGTCTGGCTCTGGTCCCTTATGGCAATGGTGTGCATTACGACGGTGAGGCGCAACGGCGGCCACTGCTTCAGTCACTAGTTGTCGATAAGATCTTGCCAACTTCATTTGCCACGGATGATCACGCGGCAGTTGTTTATCGAGACGATCAACCTTATGAAGTGGTGCTTGACGACCCTCAGTTGCAGGCTCGCGCATATCGAGTGGAACTTGTTGGTGGAAAAACCCAAGAGACAGTGCTGGAACCGGGACTGATTTCATAGAGCCGGCAGTTCACATACGAATTGCTTTAGTTCAGGAATTTCTCTCTCTGAGAAGTTCGGTAGCAGCCCGCCGACCACTTATCAGCGCACCATTTATAGACGACACTTCGCAATAGTCGCCCGCCAGATATATTCCAGGTCTAATTCTTGACTGAGCGCGAGGCGCATGAGGCGGCAACATTGCTGGTAGGGCATGTTGAATTGGATAGGTTGCAAGTAATCGCCAGCCTGAGGTTGGTCGACCGTATAACTGGGATAAGTGTTCTGTGACTTTGGCCTGCGCCTGCGGTGAATCATGCATGCCGATGGCGCTGGACGAGATAAGAGCTTGGCCATCTGGTGCATAACTAGGAGCCGCATTAGTGAGAACGACCGAATTGACCAATATGCGCTGTGGGTCACGGGTACCACGTGAGTACGCATCCCCATCCACCACAATGACGGATTTACCATCGGTTAGTTCAGATCCAAGACAATCAGGCACGTGATACCAAGTAGTGACGCTGTGGGTTAACGGAACTGTCACTTCGCCAATAAGTTCGGTCACTGCACTAGCATCGGTGGCGACGATAACGTTGCGACAATCCACCGTTGCGTGAGTTGTAGTAACCCGATGTCCAAAGTCATGGTCAGTGATTGATGTGACTTTGCTGTTCACATGAATGTTTGCCAGTGGCACATGTGCCGCCATTTGATTTGAGATCTCTTGCATACCTTGAGCGGGAACGCCAGGGGAGCCCTTGATAAACGAACCAATAACAGAATCCAGAAAACGCTTTGAGGTATCAAGATTCTCTTCCAGGAATACCCCAGCCAAGAATGGTCGTAGTACGGATTGAGTGAACTTTTCCCCGAATGAGCGTTCCAGAAATGCCAAACTTCGCTGATCCACAGCATCGCTAACGTCTAAGTTTCTTGCGCAGGACACTGCGTATTTGGCGAATGCTAGTTTCTTGCGCAGCGACCCGACTGGAGCGCGCATGGAATCTAATGCCCATGTTGGTTCTCGACGAGGATCAGCAAGCTTAAAGTTTTGTCCTTGGCTATTTACCATGATGCCTGCAGTAAAGTTGCGAAAGTCCAAAGCTTTGAGATCCAATACTGCCAGACCCTCTGAGTACGAGGGGTTGTACAGCTGGAATCCGCGATCCAAGATAAAGCCTTCAACATGGTCGCTGCGCACTCGACCGCCAACACCGTCACTGGCCTCGATTATGTGCACATCGCAACCTGCGCGCGTGAGAATGCGGGCAGCCGCTAGACCGGCAAGTCCTGCTCCAACGACAACAACGTCGCAGGATTCGGGGATCGGCATTATTTCACCAGTGTGCCAAGTGCGTTGACTATTTCGGCATCCTGAAATGTGAAGCCATTTTCAACGAGCACTCGGGGAAGTACCCGAGAACTTCCGAGAACTTCCTGCGAAAATTCACCGAGAACAAGCTTCAGCGCAAAGGCAGGGACCGGGAAAAGCGTGGGGCGTTTAAATACTTTGCCCATGGCTCGAGTGACTTCGCTATTGGTAGCAGGATGAGGCGCAGTCAAATTGACTGGGCCAGCGATGGTGTTTGTCAGAAGAAATTTTAGCGCCGAAACTTCATCTCGAAGTGAGATGAACGACCAGTACTGTTTACCGTTACCGAGGCGACCACCGAGTCCAGCCATGAAGATCGGCAATAGTTTGGCCCAAGCTCCTCCGTGGCGTGACACCACAAGCCCTGTGCGCGCCAGCACTACCCGAACGCCAGCTCGTCGTGCCTCGTCGGTAGCTTCTTCCCATTGGACGACAACATCCGCGAGAAAACCAGAGCCCGCCGGAGTAAGTTCATCAACAGATTTTTGGCCAGTATCGCCATACCAGCCAATGGCAGATGCATTGATTAAAACTTTCACATTGAGAACTGCTGCGGCGTGAGCGATAGTTTGAGTGGACTGCACGCGAGAGTCGAGAATCAGTTTCTTGTACCCGGCGGTCCAACGTCGATCGCCAACGCCGGCACCTGCCAGGTTGATTAATGCCTCACAACCTTCGAGTGCGTTGAGGTCTATGGTGCCGGTTGCCGGGTCCCAACTAACTTCAGATTCAGCGACAGCATCACGTCGCACCAGTCGCAGAACTTCATGACCATCGGCTCGTAAACTTTCAACGAGTGCTGTTCCGATAAGGCCAGATGAGCCAGCTATAGCGATTCTCATGTGTCAACCTTGCTGTAGGAGCGATTTGTTGCCAGAGACTACATTCCCAG
>CAESAJ010000002.1_pt1 | contig 24650 bp, 19 predicted proteins | sample 7263501 | NCBI WGS metagenome assembly CAESAJ01 (sample SAMEA6814084, study PRJEB35770) | uncultured Actinomycetes bacterium | biome: Freshwater; feature: Freshwater reservoir; material: water | place: Czech Republic | collected 2017-05-23 | depth 30m m
GTCTCCACCACCAGGATATAGAAAACGCACTGCTCCGCTATAAAGGGCAACTTGTGCAGCTGTCCAATTTACATCAACACCATTTGATGTGTACTGATACGAGTCATCGTATGCAGTAACTGGAATTGTGTTGCTTGGGCAATCGCCACTAAAAGTTACCTGGCTCCAAGGAATGTAACTGGACAACCCATTATTTGGGTCAATTACTATTTTACTTGGGAAACCGACATAGCAAGTCTTTACGACGATTGCTGACGCAGGACTTGAAATTCCAATTGCGACAAGAGCCACTGTTGCGAGCGCTCCCACGGTCTTCTTCACATAATTTTTCATTTAAAACACCTTTCAGTAGGAAAAACAGAGTGGGTTGCCAACAAACTACCCTACAAATGAGGGCTGACCCTATTTGTAGCAAGACGAAGCTAATCCTGGAGCCGAAAACGCTGCGCCCAGCGTGGTGCCCACCAGTTAAAGCGGCCAGCAACTTTCATAAACGCTGGCACCAGCAGGGCTCGAACAATGGTGGCATCTAGCAAGATTGCTAAGGCAGTTCCTAGACCTAGCTGCTTGATGTTTGTGACGCTGCTTGTCACAAAAGCCATAAATGTTACCGAAATGATCAGCGCTGCAGCTGTCACAATGCGGCCGCTGCGTTGCAAACCAAATGCGACTGAATCTGTGGTGTCACGTCCAGCGTCGTGCTCTTCCTTGATTCGGCTTAGTAGGAATAACTCGTAGTCCATGGATAGGCCAAATGCCAAGATAGAAATCAATACGATAATGCTGGTGTCGACCGTTCCAGTGTTGATGAATGTACCCACCAGCCAGGTAGCATTCCCAGTGGTGAACACCCACGTCAAAGCTCCTATAGTTGCTGATAACGACAGCACATTAAGTACTAGTGCCTTTATGGGCAACAAAATCGATCCCGTAAAGAGAAACAGCACCACAAAAGTAAATAGCGCAATCCATGCCAACACGTACGGCAAAGTGTTTTTGATTGCATCCTGGGAGTCAATGAAAGTGGCACTTATGCCTCCAACTAACAGATCCTGTCCAGCAGTGTTCATCGACCTGATTTGTGTCACAACGTCATTGGCCTGATCTGAATATCTATCAACGCTTAAGATCACGGTGAGCCGATCATGCGTAGCCGAAACATATCCAGATAACGCAACAGGCTGAGCCAAATTCCCTGCAACATAAACGCCATCTTTGGCTTGCACTCGGGCGACACCGGTCATCAGCGAAATCTTGCTTGCCAGAGCAGTGACATCAGAACCGGATTGAACGACGACGTCAACAGGAACGGCCTCCCAGCCATCAAATCGATCGCGAATGAAATCGCCTGCCAAAACCACTGTGTTGTTCGCGGGCAATACGCGTTCGTCCACAGTGCCGAATGTGATGGTTCGGATCGGCGCTGCCAAAGTCAGCAACAACACGACACTGCCAACGATGATTCGCAAAGGTCGCTTCATAACGTAGGTGGTCAAGGTAAACCAAAACCCATGGTCATGTGGCTTGAGATTTCTCTTGAAGACACGCAGTGAGTCGACTTTGTCCCCCAGAACATTAAGCAACGCCGGCAGGGCAAAGATCGTGCCCAGAACCGCCAGCACCACGACAGAGACTCCTGCGTACCCAAACGACTTAAGGAAATACTGCGGGAAGGCCAGCAGAGATATGAGAACCAGCGCCACTGTCGCACCCGAAAACAGGACAGTGCGACCAGCTGTCTCAACTGTTCGTTCTACAGCTTTAGCAACATCTAAACCACTCGCGCGCTCTTCCCGGTACCTATAAACGACAAGAAGGGCGTAGTCGATACCTAATCCGATTCCCAGTCCCGTGATGAGATTAATTGCGAAAATCGAAACATCAGTGAATTGTGTTATCCCATAGAGCACTGCAAAGGTTCCCAGCACTGCGCCCAGCGATACCAACAATGGCAATCCCGCGGCGACCATACTTCCGAACACAACAAGCTGAATGAGAAACGTCAAGGGAATCGCAAATGACTCAGCCTTAGCTAAGTCTTCGGAGATGGCCGAATTGATTTCATGACTGACAACTGCTTCACCAGTGAAGTACAACGTGGCAGATTCATAACGCGAACCGAATTTGGTCAGGATATTTTGTGCAATCCCTTCGACATCCTTGCTTTTGTCTAGGAAGACAAAAGCGTAGAGCGCATTTCCATCTTTGCTCTTGAGCGAATTCGGTGAGCCAAGTGAATAGTAACTGCTGGTCTGTGTCACACCGGCTTCATCTGCAATTGCATTCAACAAAGCTTCAGTTGTGTTTCGGTTGCTGGCAAGGTCAACGTTGTCAGGAAAGTCGATGGCAATCTGCACATCAGGCTGCACATTATTGAATTCGTCCACGAGAATTCGAGAAACCGTCACTGAATCGGAGTTTGGATCGGTGTAGCCCTGGCTTTTCAGGCTGGAAAATACCCCGGTACCTAATGCGGTCATGATCACCACGAGCAACCCATAGGTCACCAGAACGGCGCGACTTCGATGCGTTACTAAATGTGCGATTCTGCGCATGGTTGCCTCCAACTAAACAATATTCACACTCTGGACTATAATCTGAACTAAGTCAAGTTTATGTGTCACACTGAACCTATGAAGAGTTCCTACCACCACGGCGACCTTGCTGCTGCGATTCTGGGCGAGGCCATCGCGCAGTTGAAAAGCCACGGCGTTGATGGTGTCACTCTTCGCAGCGTTTGCGGGGCTTTAGGGGTGTCACAATCTGCCACATATCACCATTTCAAGAACAAAGAATCTCTGCTGCAAGAAATGGCCGTACAAGGCGAACTGGAATTGACCCGCCGATTCAAGGCAGCTCTCCTAGGTTTGGAAGCCAATACCGACGAAGCAGCCATTGCCCGCTTTCAAGCACTCGGTCGCGCCTACATCAGCTACGCAATTGAGGAACCCAACCTTTTCACACTCACTTTCGCACCGGGTAGTCATGGACACTTACTCCAGATCAATGGTGAGTCAATGGAAATTTTGCACCAGACTATTTCCCAACTTGCATCTCGAAATTTGCTTCGATCGAACAACTTTGAAGGTCTGGCTTTAGTCGCATGGACTACCGTGCATGGATTTGCCCAGTTATCAATCAGTGGAATGGTCGAGCCGGAACAGTTGGAAAACCTGCTCGCAACAATGCAAGATGTTTTCATTCAAGGAAAGGCTAAGTCATGACCACTTTAGGCATGCTGACCATAGTTGTCACCGATTACGACGAAGCTATTCGTTTCTACACCCAAAATCTTGGATTCACACTCGTGGAAGACACTCGAATGTCTGACACCAAACGCTGGGTGGTCGTTGCACCTGACCCCAATCAAGGTGCGCGCATGTTGCTCGCCGTAGCAACATCTCCGTCTCAACATCTGGCCGTAGGTAATCAAACCGGTGGACGGGTTGGACTTTTTCTCTATACCCAAAACTTCGATGAAACCTATCAAAATTTTTTGGACAACAACGTGAATTTCACAGAGGACCCACGGTTAGAAGAGTTCGGCAAAGTCGTTGTATTTTCAGACTTGTATGGAAATCTTTGGGACTTAATCGAACGACCACACATTTAACTCAGATTCGTTAAAGCTGAAATGTGTGTGGAGTCACTGTTTGGCAAGCTCGGCAGCCTTGACAATATTCTTCAACATCGTTGGGAATACAAAGCGATGAAACGGGGAAACGGCCCACCAATAAAGATTTCCGCCAAGTCCGCGAGGGGCAAATTGCGCCTCTTGCACAATCCGAACCTGATTACCTTCCACACTCAATCGAAATTCCAGCCAGGCCTTACCCGGTAAAATCATTTCGGCATAAAGTCTTAGCAAGTTTTGTGGTTCGAGTGCCTCCACTCGCCAAAAATCTAACGAATCACCAATCTCCAAATGGACTGGATCTCGTCGGCCACGACGTAAACCAACACCACCAAATGCGCGGTCTAATAATCCGCGCAGGTACCACAATAAATCCGCGCCGTACCAGCCGTTATTTCCACCGATGCGTTCCACCGCAGACCACACATTCGAAAGCGAAGCGTCCGAGACTAATTCTCTGCGGTCTACATACAACTTCTCGCCCGCCCAAGATGGGTCGCCTTGTGCCTTTTGCCAGGGTGCCGGAGCGACAGATGCATCTGACCACCGCGTCTTCACAGCATTTTCATTGACACGGCTAAGCGCCATCGTGATGGCAGCTTCCAAACTCATCAATCCCCGCTCGGGCCGGGGAATAATCTGATCAACTGATTGCTCCGGATTGCTGACGACTTCGCTGATCAGTGAACCAATTAATGGTCTGGCGATTGCCGAAGGCACTGGTGTTACCAGTCCAATCCACAAACTTGATAGCCAAGGGGTGAGCACAGGCACCTTAATGATGATTCGCTTTCGTAAACCTGAAACCCTTGCAAATGTTTGCATCATTTCTTCATAAGTCATGATGTCTGTTCCAGCGATGTCATAAACACCCGCAATGGGGCTAGGAAGTTGTGCTGCCTGAAGCAGGTACCACAACACATCTCGAATTCCAATTGGCTGGGTGCGATTCAACACCCACTTCGGCGTGGTCATTATTGGCAAACGATGCGTCAAGTGCCGCAACATTTCAAAGCTTGCCGAGCCGGAACCAATAATGATTCCTGCGCGCAATTCCAAAACTGAAACCCCAGTGGAAGCTAATGCCGATCCGGTACTCGCTCGGGACGCCAAATGTTTACTCACTTTGGTGTCATTGGCAATGCCACCTAGATACACAATCTGACTTACGCCAGCAGTTCGCGCTGCTTGTGCAAATTCAGTGGCCATACGAGTTTCAGTTTCATCGAAATCTGACCCAGTCCCGATGGAATGCAAAAGATAGAAAGCGGTATGAACTCCAGCAAGTGCCTTCAGCAACACACTTTGGTCGTCGGCACTACCTTCAACGATGTCAACTGAGGCGATCCAAGGTTGCCGCTGAATTTTGCGGGGATCACGCACCAGCACTCGAACGTCGAGCTCACTGCCAACGAGTTGTCCAACTAATCGACCACCGACATAACCGGATGCTCCAGTGACCAATACTTTGCGCGACATGGCTACAAACTAACACTTCGCATCATTAACGGCACCTTATGAACTGATGACAATTCAGGCTCAGATTTCAGGCCCCAGAAACGCAAAAGTGCAAGGGTTCTACATCGGCTATAGCGCCCGACAGATTCGCACAGCATCCAAGATTGCAGCGTGCACATTGCGACTCGAGACTGCATCGCCAATACGAAATAGTTGAAACTTTCCCTCGGGATTTCGAACACTGCTCTGCGCATTGCCGTTCAACAGATTTTCTAGTTGCACTTCCCCACCATTGATTGAGGCACCCACTAATTCTTGGTAGAGGTCATCAACTGCGTACGTTCCAGCTTCCAAAACAACAGCATCAACAATTCTGGTTTCGGTCCATGTCGAATCTTCTAAACCTAAGTGAGCCGTGAATGTTCCGTCGGCATTTTTGTCCACTCCGGTGAGATGCCGCAGAACAGTGAATCGCACACCGGACTCCGACAAGGATTTGAAGTACAGCGACGCAACCATTCCACCGACATCCTTTGACATGTTTCGTTCAGGTGTGGCAATTTCCACTTGTGCGCCGGTGCGCACCAAAGTTTCAGCAACATCAAGAGCCTGATTGCCATTGTGGTCGTCGTATACCAACACGTTTCCGGATAGCCGCTTAGTTCCCGTGTAGACATCCCAACTATCGATGAGATGTTCACTACCTGGGAACTGCGAAGTGTTGGGCAAACCACCGGTTGCGACAATAACTACATCAAATGCCATTTCCATTAGATCGCTGGCTTCAACAAAACTGTTAAGCCTGACGTCAACTCCAAGACGCTTTAGCTCTTGCGCTCGCCAATCAATGATTCCCTGGAGATCTTTTCTGCGTGGTGACGCCGTTGCCATAGCTAACTGCCCACCCAATCGATCGCTTGCTTCATGCAGTGTGACTTCATGACCGCGTTCGCCTAAAACTCGAGCAGCTTCTAACCCCGCAGGCCCTCCACCAATCACACAAACCTTCTTCGTGTGTGAGGTCGGCGTAATTACCTGTGGCAGTTCGAGCTCACGACCCGTTGCGGGATTATGAATACACAGCGCAGCACCCGAGACATAAATGCCATCGATGCACATGCTTGCACCTACACATGGTCGAATCTGATCTTCGGTCTTATTGGCCATTTTCGTTGGCAACCATGGATCAGCAATGAGCGCCCGCGTCATTCCGACTAAGTCGAGCAACCCAGCTTCAATCGCGTAACGCGCTGTCGGCACGTCCGCAATCTTTGCTGCGTGCATCACAGGAATGTTGAGCTTGTGCTTAACCTCGCCAATGACTTCAAGTTGCGGCGCCGATGGCATGCCCATAACGGGTATCAAGCGCGTAAGTCTGGCATCAGAATCGATGGACCCTAAAAGCGCGCTCACGAAATCGATACCGTTATCAGTCATTTCCTGCGCAACGGTCAACATCTCGCCAAGGCCAAGACCATTGTCACGCACTTCATCAAAACTCAGTCGGGCTCCCACTAAGAAATTCTCAGGAACCGCGGCCCGCACTGCACGTATCACTTCCAGCGGATACTTCATCCGATTGTCATGAGCTCCGCCGAACTCGTCCTTGCGGTGATTCCAAAAAGGCGTGATAAAGGAATCTAGAAAGTGGCCATAAAGCATCAACTCAATGCCATCCATGCCGGACTCAACACACCTTTGCGCAGCAGCCACATAGTCAGATTTGACTCGGTCCATGTCCCAATCTTCTGCTTCTTTAGTGAAGGCTCTGTGTGCACTCTCGCGCACCGCACTTGCTGAGATGGTCGGCATCCATTCACCCGCATAATTACTACTGCGATGACCAAGGTGAGTCAGCTGAATCATGACTGCCGCTCCCTCATCATGAACTTCATCGGTGAGTAATCTCATCCACTTCACTGATTCGTCTTTCCACAGTTGCAGATTGCCAAAAGATGGTGCGCTCTCACGACTAACAATCGAACTGCCACCAATCATGGTCAGTCCCACGCCACCCTTTGCTTTAGCAACGTGATACGCGCGATATCGGTCTTTAGGCAGACCATCTTCGCTATAAAACGGTTCGTGGGAGGTACTCACTATGCGATTGCGTAACGTGAGGGACTTCATGGTGAACGGCGACAAAAGTGGATCTGTAGACATGAGATCTCCTAACTCCCTGAGCCTGTGAAGCAAACGTAATGCTTATGACTCAGGAATTCATCGAAATTTCTGTAGCATTCGCGACATCATGCATGGCGACCTACGCCTGAGTCAGCGGGCTCACGATTCCAGACTCGAGTTCAGTGCGAAAAGCATACAAAGTCTGCATTAAGGAAGCCGGCTGCAAATCCAGGTGCGCACGGGTACCTGTGGCACTCATACTGGTGTCTCGTGGCACAGTCGCAGGGAACCGTTCGCTTTCAGGTACCTCGGATTCTGTAACAAGACTTGCATCTAGCTCGAATGCAGCGCAGGCCGCACGAGCCAATTCCAAGCGAGTGACAGCATCGTCACAGACAAGATTGAAATATCCTTGTGACCTGCTTGCAGCGATTCGACCAATGCCTGCCCCGATTTCACTTGCCAACGATGGTGTTGCAACCTCGTTCACATTGTCTCCACCCCATACCGCAAAGGGATTTCCGGATTTAATGGTGCTCACCAGTGACGAAACAAAATATCCAAACCCCACATCTTGGCTGCGGGGGCCAACGTCATGCAGTCGATGTTTGCCCATCACACCCCCGATGCGGCAGATAGCGCCATCGATTGCCAGGTCCACAACCACTTGCTCACTCAAGGCCTTCAACACTCCATAAATATTGAGCGGATTCGGCGGTAGGTCTTCTGGCACCATGTGTCCGGTGCCGTCGTGAACCCAATCACTCGAGATATAGATTGTTTGGGCGTTCGATTGTTCGGCAGCTCTTACAACACGTTGGGTCAAGCCCACGTATGCGTCGTACGCCGCAACACGATTATTGACCAACATGGTGAAATCATTAGCTATCGCGCAATGCACGACTGCATCAACACCGTTTACGCAACGCGCGATATCGCGCTCATCCGAAAAATCCACGACGTGGTTATCCCAGGGATACTCACCTGGAGTTCGAACTAAGCCAACAACTGAATGGCCATGTAGCTTTAAAACCTCGGCCACAGTACTTCCGACGAACCCAGTTGCTCCAGTGATTGCTATAGCTGCCATGTTGATTCTCCTGACCTACTACCTGAGACGATTTATCAGGCTAGTTGATCACTAATTCGAAGCCAAGTCGTTTCTAATTCCATTTTTGTCGACTGAAGTGCCAGTAACTCAGCATTGAGTTTTGCAAGTTTCTCAAAGTCAGTGACATCCACAGCCATTTCACTGTGAATGTCAGCAATCTTCCGGTCAGTCTTGGCTACTTGACGTTCTACCTTGCTGAGCTCTTTGGTCATCTCTCGGTGATCAGCCGCTGACAGTTGTGGCTTAACCTCTGTAAAACTACCCCCAACTCCGGCCTTGATTTGCGCGTGCCGAAGGTCAAGATACTCCTCAATTCCACGTGGCAAGTCTCGAAGTTGTCCATCGCCCATCACTCCAACAAAGGTGTCACACACTCGTTCCAAGAAGTAGCGATCGTGCGAGACGACTAGCAAGGTTCCAGCAAAACTATCTAGCAAGTCTTCCAGAGATGCCAAAGTTTCCACATCAAAATCATTCGTGGGCTCATCAAGAATTAGTACATTGGGTCCACCCATGAGGAGCCTGGTCAGTTGTAGTCGGCGGCGCTCGCCACCTGAAAGATCTCCAACTGGAGTCCATTGATCTTTGTCAGCGAATCCCAATCGCTCACACAAACTTGATGCGCTGAGTTCTTTGTTTTTCCCAATTTCAACCCGGCTTGCAACGTGTTCCACAGCTTCCAAAACTCGCCACTTGGGGTTGAGTTCTTCAAGATTCTGAGACAAGAATGCCGGCTTCACGGTTACGCCCACAACAAGTTTTCCTAGTGCTGGCTTGAGTTGCTGCATAAGAACTCTCAACATCGTGGTTTTCCCAGCACCATTAACGCCAGCAATCCCAATACGGTCTCCTGGACCGACATTCCATGTCACATGCTCAAATAGTTTTCTTCCTGCAATTTCAACATCGACATCGTGTAGTTCAAATACCGTCTTGCCCAACCGAGCGTTGGCAAATCCGAGTAACTCCACATTATTACGCGGTGGTGGTTCATTATTGATGAGTTCGTTGGCAGCATCAATGCGAAACTTCGGCTTTGCCGTTCGAGCTGGAGCACCACGACGCAACCACGCCAGTTCCTTTTTAATGAGATTGTTTCGTTTTTGATCTTCAACGGATGCTTGTCGCATGCGTTCTGCCTTAGATAAAACATATGCAGAGTAGCCACCGTCATACTCTTCAACTTTTCCATCAACAACTTCCCACGTGCGATCGCTGACTTCATCCAAGAACCATCTATCGTGCGTCACCACTGCCATTGCCAAACCTCGACGAGATTTGAGGTGCTGCGCCAACCAACTCACAGCTTCGACGTCTAGGTGGTTAGTCGGTTCATCCAAGAGAAGTACATCAAGATCGTCAATCAGCAACTTTGCAAGTGCGACTCGTCGATGTTCACCACCGGAAAGCGGCCCCATTTTGCGACTCAATATCGCTTCATCAAACCCACCAAAAAGACCTTCAAGAACTTCTCGAGCCCGAGAATTAGTTGCCCACTCATGGTCAGCAAGATCGCCCATCACAACATCGCGCACCGTCGCTTCTGGGTCGGCAGAGTCAATCTGGGATAACACGCCAATATGAACGTCACTACCGCGACTGACTCGTCCCTCGTTGGGTAGCTCCAAGCCCGACATCACTCGGATAAGCGATGACTTTCCGCCACCGTTTCGACCCACGATGCCAATTCGCTGACCTTCAGCTAGGCCAAGAGAAACCCGATCAAGAACAGCACCTTTGCCATAAGAAAGGTAGGCATTTTCCAAATTTATGAGATTGCGAGGGGCCACCGAATAGTCCATTCCAGAATCTCGACATTGAAGTAATTACATTCACCAAAGGGCCAAGTAACTATTGAACCTTACTCAATGGTTGTGCCTTGCGTGGCACTGGGAGTTTACCCGTGCGATACTCGTGAAATGTCAAAATCACAGCGCTCCACGTCACGCGACCAAGTCGTCTTTGCTCTTCTGCCATTGAGACTTTTCCTCGGTTTCATCTATATATATGCCGGGTTCGATAAATTCTTTAGTTCCGAATATTGGAGTCTCACTTCACCCATTGGATTCCTGGCTGACACCACAAATGCACAAGTCGGTAGTCCGATCGGATTCATGTTGGGAATTGCCATTTCACACCCGACACTCATCGCTTTTGTGATTGCAGCTGCCGAGATATTCGCCGGGGCTGGAATCTTTTTTGGCATTTGGACTCGGGTCAGTGCCGTTGGGGCTTTCTCCCTTTCTGCAACATTCTTTCTCAGTGTCAGTTGGGCCACACAACCTTTCTATTACGGAGCTGACCTTATCTTCATGGCGGCGCTCATACCGTTTATCATGGTTGGCGATGCTGGACACTTTTCGGTTGAAAGATTCATTAATGAGAAAGTTCGAAAGGAATTTGGCGTGAAGCCAGAATCAAATCTGAGTAACAAGCCGCTGGAAGAACAAATCAGGCGACGCACACTGATAAGGACCGGCGCGCTTGCCGGCATTGTGGGCGCAGGCAGTCTTGCGGTTGGTCTCGTGGGCAAGTCGCGAAGCACTTCGGCCGGATCTGCCGCAACACCAACCGATTCAGCAGTACCAACTGAATCAGCGACCACGCCAAGTGCACCTACCGGAAAGAAAATTGCTAGTTCAGTCGACATTCCAGTTGGCGGATCATTCGCATTCAAGGATTCATCCGGTAACGACGCATTCTTGCTACAACCTGCTGCAGGAACGTACTTGGCATACAGCGCTGTGTGCACCCACCAGGGTTGTACGGTCGAGGCAACCGCTAGTGCATTCTCGTGCGCATGCCATGGTGCAAAGTTTGATCTTGCAACTGGCGATGTCTTGAAAGGGCCAGCTCGCCAACCTTTAGCAAAGCTCAATGTGACGGTTTCTGGAACCGACATTTACTTGGCTTAATTAGTCCCGTATAAGTAAGCCACATAGTTGTGGCCCGATTCTTATGGAATCGGGCCACAACTCTGGACGTGGAGCGTGTTATCGAACGAATGTTTTTGTAGCTGCGAACGACATGGGGCTCTCAAGCAACGTCACTGTGTACGTCTGCTTGCCCTTGGGCTCTTTAACCCACATCTTTCCAAAACCACTTGCATTCACTTTAAATGAACCAGCGTATTTACCATTGCGACGAATTACTACCCGATCGCTGGAGTAGGCCCGCAACGGAGTGCACAGTGCACCATCGGTGTAACTGCCGTTAAGAACGCACTGATTCCGATCTGTGTTTACGGAGATGCGAATCCACTTTCCCGACTTTGAGCGACGTACGTGCGCAGAGACATTAGAAACATTCTTGACGACAGTGTTACCGGCAACTGCCCAAACATAATCGTCGTAGCAATCGCCGCCACATGTTGTTTCACCTGTGAAATAATCCACGTCATACTGAAGATACGGGCTTGGAATCCAAGTTCCGTATCCATACTGGCCATCGCCAACCATCTCGATTACGCCACGTAATCCGAGTTCTACTTCACCTGTTGAACTCAGGCGATAAGTCCAGAGAGTCCAGTCGAAAGAGTAAAGTGCGTTGGCTCGTCCCGATTTCATTTGAAAAGTCGGAGCGTTATCGTCAATAACTTCCTGGATGAACCCACTCAGCGACGGACAGTTTCCAGTGAAATATGTGCTGAAGTTCTCTTGAGTGATGAATACTGACCAGGCGTCTGATTCAACTGCGCCATCAAATTGCAGCGCAATTTTGGCCGGATTTTGGAATGTGCAAACGTTTGTCACAGTAGCCATTTGAGCTTGCGCTGGCAGCGCCAGTAGACCACTGGCCATCATCGCAGCAGCTCCAATGGCTGCATATTTTTTCATTCTGTTCATAGGGAATCACCTTTGCCAATACGTAGACCACTTGAGAAGGCCACTTGTTCTTAAAAAACTAGTCGCATTCCTTTACTATCCCTAGTACATTTGCCTGTCGAAATGCAGGTGTCACTGTGGTTTGCCACTATTTTTTGAGCTCACGCCCGGCAATCGTGATCAGATAAGTCTGTTTCTTGACCTCGGTTGCCATTTATGCTGGTGTTCCTAGCATTTTCTAAGGGGTACCAATGGCGTCGAAGTCGCAACTTTGGGCACCCAAGCAGGCGCGGGATTACATCTATGTGCCTGAAGCCGCTGACAACAAATACACACATGGCGTATTAGGTGTCGTTGCTGGCTCAAAGAAATATCCTGGAGCTGCAATTCTTGCAATCAAGGCTTGCGCCGCATCCGGTGTCGGGATGATTAGATTTGTTGGCACACCAGCGCTGAATGCACTGGTCTTAAATACAACGCCTTCAGTTGTCGTATCCAACGGTCGAGTTGATGCCTGGCTGCTTGGCCCTGGTATCGAGGGTCGCATGGACATTGACCCCAGCACTTTAGTTCGCCAACGTGCAATGCAAGTTGCTTACGAAGATTCAGTTCCCACAGTGCTCGATGCAGGTGGGCTTGCGATTTTGGAAAAGAAACGTAAACCAATTTTGATTACTCCGCACGCAGGCGAACTTTCCCAAATGCTCGCCGGCTACGACGTCAAAGCCTCAGCTCATCAAATTTCGACAAAACCCGCGAAGTGGGCGCAGATTGCTCATGACACATTAGGCGTAACCGTGCTACTGAAGGGTTCACGAACATTTGTCGCGGATTCAAATGCACTAGTCGAACTGCCGTTGGCCACGCCATGGCTAGCCACCGCTGGTACCGGAGATGTCCTTTCCGGAATCTTAGGAGCGCTCGTTGCAACGCATGCAAAAGACTTAATTGAACATCCAACTCAAATGGTCTACATCGCTGCAACGGGAGCCTTGATACATGCTCTGGCCGCTCAACGTGCCTCAGCTGGCGGACCTACGAGTGCCGAGCGGATCATTGAACAAATCTCAGCAACCGTTGCAGATCTCGTGGCCATCGAATCAGCGCTTTAATGAACTCACAAAACGAACCTAAATCAGATACCTTGTTGACTAAGAGTATTAATAGCCTGGAGAAACTCACATGGTGAATGTCCCGATTTTGATCCGAGAACTTTCAGCTTTTGAACACGCCGTCTTGACGCACGTCTGCGAAGGTAAGACCAATGCTGCAGTCGCTCGGGATACCAATCACACTGAAAAAGTTGTAGAAAACACGGTAAGTCGCGCCGCGCATGCATTTGGAATTCATGGCTCCCCTGACGTCAACGTTCGGGTGCTGCTCGCACTTGCCTACCGAAGTTATTTTGGTGATAAAGCATTCGATCAATTCGGCATCGAATGCCAATACACAGAAACTAATGAGAGTGGGCAGCGAATCTGCCTGCGCCATGTCTAAAGTTCACTAACGCAACGATTATTTCGTCACGCACGTGCTCTACCTAGTTGCCTAACTTGTTCAACCATCGTGCCTGAGTGACGGCACTCACAAATTGTTGAGGGGTAGCCCCAGCAATCGGATACATCAAAATTTCATGCGCTCCTAGCATTGTTATGAAGGAATCTACTCATTAGGAGCGCCTCATGAATGCCCTCGATCTTGCCAGATGGCAGTTCGGAATCACGACGGTATATCACTTCCTCTTTGTACCGATCACTATTGGACTTGGCTTCCTCGTTGCGGGGTTGCAAACAGCTTGGTACCGCACCGGGAAAGAAAAATACCTACGGGCCACCAAGTTCTACGGAAAACTCTTCCTCATTAACTTCGCCATGGGTGTTGTCACAGGCATTGTGCAGGAATTTCAGTTCGGAATGAACTGGTCTTCGTACTCACGCTTTGTCGGCGACATCTTTGGTGCGCCACTGGCGATTGAAGGTCTGCTGGCATTCTTCTTGGAATCAACATTCCTGGGAGCATGGATATTTGGTTGGGATCGCCTGCCTAAAAAGATGCACTTGGCAACAATCTGGTTAGCATCTACAGGCACATTGTTGTCGGCCTATTTCATCTTGGCAGCCAATTCATTTATGCAACACCCAACGGGTTACACCTACAACCCTGAAACTGGGCGCGCGGAACTTACCGACATCGTTGCCGTACTCACCCAGAACACCGCTGTCACCGCGTTTTTTCATACAGTGACGTCAGCTTTTCTGGTCGCAGGCTCATTTATGGCAGGCATTTCAGCTTGGCTATTAATCAAAGGTAAGAGCACAGATGTCGCACGGCCAACAATGAAACTTGGCATGATCACCACCTTGGTAGCGAGCGTTCTAGTCTTCATTTCAGGTGACATGCAATCGCGAATTATGGTGCAGCAACAACCAATGAAGATGGCAGCAGCAGAAGCGACGTATGAAACTTCTGACCATGCCTCGTTTAGTGTTTTCAGCATTGGAACACTTGACGGCAGTAAGGAAGTCTTTAAGATTCGTATTCCAAATCTGCTTTCGATTCTTTCAACTGGCACTGCAAGTGGAACCGTTGAAGGCATTAATGACATTCAAGCAAGCTACGAAGAAAAGTATGGCCCTGGAAACTACACACCTGTAGTGCCAATCGCCTATTGGACATTCCGCCTGATGATTGGTTTTGGTGCACTCGCTGGACTGTTTGCTCTTTATGCATTGTGGGCCACGCGAAAAGAACGTACCCCAAAGAGCAAATGGTTTACCCGCGCAGCCTTAGCAATGCCATTACTTCCACTCCTTGGAATGAGTTGGGGTTGGATGTTCACTGAGATGGCGCGCCAACCATGGATTGTCTTTGGCTTAATGCGCACCGCCGATGGTGTCTCCCCTTCAGTGAGTTCAGTAGAAGTTCTGATTTCACTTGTTGTTCTTACTCTTCTCTACGCAGCACTTGCTGTTGTTGAAGTGGGTCTGATCGTTAAGGCAGTCAAGATTGGTCCACCAACCGACGTTTCTGTCCACGACGATGCAGCACCCGGCAACGACCGCGTACTGACGTTCTCTTACTAGGAAAGGTGAGGTTATCAACATGGATCTACAAATTGTTTGGTTCGGCCTAATCGCAGTGCTGTGGATTGGCTACTTCATTCTTGAAGGCTTCGACTTCGGTGTCGGTATGTTATTGCGCACGATTGGCAAAGAAGAATCCGAGCGTCGTGCAATCATCACAACGCTTGGCCCACTGTGGGATGGAAATGAAGTTTGGGTGCTCGTGGCCGGTGGCGCAACATTTGCCGCTTTCCCCGAGTGGTATGCAACTCTCTTCAGTGGCTTCTACTTACCGCTACTTCTCATACTTGTTGGTCTCATCATCCGTGGTGTCGCCTTCGAGTACCGCAGTAAGCACGCAAGTGGTATCTGGCGCGCACGTTGGGACTGGGCCATCATGATTGGCTCATTCCTGCCAGCACTTCTGTGGGGCGTAGCATTCGCAAACATTATTCGCGGTGTGCCACTTGAGCAAGACTCACTTGGCAACATCGAATATGTGGGTGGATTCTTCAATCTGCTTAACCCCTATGCACTCCTTGGCGGACTCGTCACAGTGACGTTATTCCTCACACATGGAGCTATCTTCTTGTCGCTCAAGACAGATGGTGCCATGCGCGATCGGGCAGCAAAACTAGCCGGCAAGATTGGTCTGGTCGCTGCGGTACTTGCTGTGGCATTCCTACTTTGGACACAGTTGGCCTACAGCGAGCACACCTGGACATGGGTAACGATTCTGGGAGCAGCTGCACTGTGGCTTGCTGGATTAGCTGCAAACCACAAGCGGCGCGAGGGCTGGGCATTCTTGCTATCGGCGTTAACACTTGCCTTGGCAGTTATCTCACTATTTGGCGTGCTGTACCCGCACGTTATGCCCAACATCGACCGTACTTTGGTCGGTCTAGACATCTACAACGCCTCATCAACGGAGTACACGTTGAAGATCATGACCATAGTTGCAGTCGTGTTCACCCCGATAGTCCTGGTTTACCAAGCGTGGACCTACTGGATATTCCGTAAGCGGCTATCGGCAAAACAAATCCCGAACCCTGAAAATGGCACTTTGGGTGAAATGCAGGAAACCGCACGCATTTAGTGCGTGCTTAGGACAAGGAGTTACGTGCGACCGCTAGACCCGCGGCTACTGAAATATGCGAAGTCCGCTCGCATGTACGTTCTCTCTTTGGTCTTGATGGGATCCATCACGGCTGGCTTGGTCATTGGCCAAGCCAGCCTTTTGGGTTCAGTGTTGGCCGACGTTGTTACTGGTAACTCCCGCGCATCAGCGGTCTCACACAGTTTGACCCTGTTGTGCATCATCATTTGCCTGCGGGTGGTCTTAGTGTGGCTCAACGAAGTTCTTGCCACGCGAGCAAGCAATACTTCCAAGAGTCAATTGCGCCGAGCACTCATTGCTAAAGTTGGCACACTCGGACCCGGCTGGATTAATAGTCAACGCTCCAGCGAACTGGCCACCACAACTATTCGCGGCCTAGATGCACTTGATCCCTACTTTGCCCGTTACTTACCATCACTAGTCCTTTCGGGCATTGTTCCGATTGCTGTCAGCGCGTACATCCTGACGCGGGACACCTTGAGCACCATCATTATTGTGGCCACAATTCCCCTCATACCTTTTTTCATGATCTTGATAGGCAAGTTCACCCAAAGTGCCATGGAAAAACAGTGGCTAAGCCTTCAAACTATGGCCGGGCACTTTATGGATCTCATCAACGGCATAGCCACACTCAAGGCATTCAACCGTTCGAAGTATCAGACCACCGGACTTAAAGATGTGGGCGACAGATACCGCACGACGACTATGTCCGTGCTGCGAATTTCATTTCTCTCATCCCTTGCATTGGAGTTGATCTCCACACTCTCGGTGGCCCTCGTTGCGGTATCTATCGGACTACGGCTCGATAGTGGCGTTATGCAACTACGTGATGGCTTGATCATTTTGATCTTGGTCCCCGAGGTCTATTTGCCGCTACGTAATGTTGGCTCGCAATTTCACGCCGTAGCCGAAGGACTCGAAGCTTCTCAACGAATATTCGACATTCTTGAGATCCCAGAAGTAGAAGCTCGCACCAATTCTCAAGTGCTTACGGCTCCCCAACTTGTCGAGTTCGTTGACGTCTCGTTTCGCTATCCCAATAGCGACCTAGATGCACTGAAAAACTTCTCGGCTCGTTTTGAGTCCGGCAAAGTTAGCGTCATCACTGGCCCAAGTGGTGTTGGAAAATCCACGGCGCTTGGAATCTTTCTAGGATTCCTACCCAATTACGACGGTCAGATATTCATTGATAAGACACAACATGATTCTTTGGCTATGTCTGCGATTCGAGATCATATTTCTTATTTACCTCAAACTCCTTGGTTACCCACCTCAACTATCCGTGACATCGTCTCACTTGGAAATAGCTCACCTGACAGTGCACTGATTCGCTCATGCAACGAAGTTGGCTTAGACCTGGGCGATGCTTCGCAATTTCCCGAGGGGCTAGACACAGTAATCTCTAGAACCTCAGGTTTATCAGGCGGGCAACGTCGACGCATCGCGCTGGCTCGCACATTGTTGCGAGATTCTGGCATTGTCATTTTGGACGAGCCCACTGCTTCCCTCGATAGCGGAACAGAAAAACTCATTGCGGTGCAGGCCAGATTGTTGGCAAACCTTGGAAAGATGGTCATCATCGTTTCCCATCGCCCAGCAATCATCGCCATGTGTGACTACGTTGCTGCTATTTCTCCAGCAAAAGCGCAGGTGTGACCATGACACCTGTGCGCCGAATGTGGCAGGAATTTTCTGCAGTCAAACTGCAATTATGGGTGTCCACATTTTTGAGCGCTGCCGCGACGGTGAGCAGTATCGCGCTGTTGGGTTCCAGCGGTTGGCTCATAGCGCGCGCATCACAGATGCCTCCGATTCTAGATTTGAGCGTGGCCATCGTTGCTGTCCGTACTTTTGCCCTAACTCGCTCAGTTGCGCGGTATTCTGAGCGCCTTGTCTCGCATGATGCGACGTTCAAGACTTTGACAACAATTCGAATAACCGCATACGCGGCACTCGAACGATTGGCGCCTTCTGGCCTTGCGGTATTTCGCCGCGGCGATTTGATGTCGCGCCTTGTCGCAGATGTTGACGACATGCAGGATCTTTCCTTGCGGGTGTACCTACCCATTGCCTCGAGTGTTGTGGCAGCAACATTGACAATTGTTGGCGCAACTGCAATTTATCCCGCTAGCGGAGTAGCACTTGGGCTATGCCTACTGGTAAGCGCAACGGTTGTACCTTGGTTAGCACTAAGAATTACTTCGGCATCAGAATCTGCGGTGGCAGAAATTCGTGGCAACTTTACCGAAGACCTCGTCGATTTCTTCGAGGGTCAAGCAGACTTAGTTATGTTGGATGCCAACCACCAGGCAATCGCTCATCTCTATGCAACCGACCAAAGATTTGCTAGTACGGCCATGAACTTTGCACGTAGCAGTGCCACAGTCAATGCAATGAATGCCCTACTACAGGGCGTGGCAGTTGTTTCTTCAACCTGGTTAGCCACAACTGCAGTGCGCACTCAGGGACTCAACCCAGTATTGGTTATCGTGATTGGGCTTTTGCCCTTAGCGGCATTTGAGGCAGTGGCGTCGTTGCCACTTTCAGCCATGACACTTTCACGAGTCCGCGGTTCTGCCAAGAGAATTTGCGACATTCTCGATGCAGAAGCCGTCTTGATGCATGACCCAACCGGAATTGCACCTACAGGCCGCGATATATCGTTAAATGACATAGGAGCACGTTGGCCCAGAAATGACCACGTCGCAATCGAAAACATAACTTTAAACCTTGCTGCAGGATCATCGGTGGGACTTGTGGGTGAAAGTGGATCAGGAAAAAGCACGATTGCCAGCGTCTTAGTTAAGTTTCTCGTTCCAGAAACTGGGACCTACGGACTCGGCGAAGCTAATACCGCCGACATAAGTGGTGAGCAGATTAGGTCGATTGTTGGCATGAGCGCACAGGAGTCCCACATATTTGCTACCTCCGTGCGAGAAAATCTCATGCTTGCTTGCCCGAACAATCGCCAGCCAGAAATTTCCGATGAGACGCTCATTTCAGCTCTGGAGCAAGCGCAACTTGGCGATTGGTTTTCGCAACTTCCACAAGGACTTGAGACAGTGTTAGGTGAACGTGGAGTAGACATCAGCGCAGGCCAAAGACAACGTATCCTCATTGCTCGTATGTTCATTGCTCATCCCGATATTTGGATTCTCGACGAACCGACCGAACATCTCAATTCATCGCTTGCCGATAAAGTCATGGCTATTGTGCGTTCCGCTACTCGAGAGTCGAGTTTGATTGTTGCCAGTCACCGGTTTCTTGATACTTCGGATTTCGCAAGTGTCATTGTTTTGAGTGGTGGGCACCTCGAACTCCAGGCTCCCCCAAATCAACTCGAGCAGGACTATGAGCCTTACCGCGTGCAGTTGATGCACGAACGCCAGGCAAGTGCCAAACTAGAACCACTATGAACCCACAGTCACTACGCGTCATTTCCGCGTCAAAATTCCTACTTGCAACAGTTTGGATTACTGCGCTGTCTGCAATTTCTAGCGCCCAGAGCTACCAAGCTCAACTGGATAAAAGTATCGACCCAAGTAAAATCACAACCTTGTATGACAGTTTTTCAGTCACAGTGAGCATTGCACTGGTTTTTGCCTGGATTGTCACTTCGCGCTGGCTAGGTGATGCAGTGAAAACAGTCCAGGACCGCAATCCTGGTCAAGTTAAACTTCATCGAGCCTGGGCAAGATGGGGTTGGATTGCACCAGTAGTTTCACTTTGGTTTCCCCGGCAAATTATTGCCAATATCATCGGACCTCAAACCGATCGTAAAGATGGAATTGCCATTAACACTTGGTGGGCCGCATTTATTGGTTTTAGCCTGCTGAGCAATGCACAATTTGTCTTGTCCATGAACGCTCCTGCAAACTACAACCCAATCAAGCCGGAATTTGATATTGCGGGTGCATGTCTACTGACAGCTGCATATTTTATTTGGATTCAAATTGTGCAAACAGTTGATCAAATGAGCAAATCGGCAACAACCTGAAGCAGACCACACCCGTGCATTTATAACGCAGATGTGCGGTAGACAATGCGCCCTGCCGCAGCAGTGAGCAAAACTGGCAAGTCAACAACATCGGAAGTGGACACCTGGGACGGATCGTCCTGCCACATGACAATGTCCGCCACATAACCCGGTGCAATCATGCCGCGCGAATCTTGTGCCCCAACTGCTCGGGCTGCATTGATTGTGTAACCGGCAAGCGTTTGCTCACCTGTGAGAGCTCGAGTGGTGCCAACCGGACGTTTGTCAGCCACGTCATGAGCGCGGCGTTCCCGAGCAGCGAAGAAACCCATTCGTGGGTCATACGGCGCCACCGGCCAATCAGATCCAAGTACGACTAACGCGCCCGTATGGGCAATATCGCCTGATGGCCAGGCATGAGCACACCTGGAAGCATCTAGGCGTTGCGACCATGGATCTGACAAATCATGTGCAACCCATCTCATGTGCACAGGCTGCATAGATGCGGTAACACCTTCGGGTTGGAATCGGGCTACCGTTCGCTCAGGTGATGTTTCAATGTGTTCTATTCGATGTCGCCCAGCCGATCCGCCTGGCAACGCTGCATAGCCATCTAAGACTTCCCTTACTGCCCTATCACCGATTGCGTGGGTTGCGATGCGAAAACCTGCATCATGGAACATGCGTACCCGCTGGTGATACAGCGACATATCTGGCCACATTGGTTCGGTACCTTCACCATGGGAATCAGGTTCTTCGAGCCAAGCAGTACCGGTATCGATGACACCATCAAGCATGAACTTCACGCCATCTGCCTGCCACATCGATCCTGAACTCGAACGCGTCTTGAGAAGCTCGCCGACAATCTCAGAATCGGTATAGGGATATATGAAATGGTGTTGCAAAACCCGAACAGTCAGATCTTCCCGTAGTTCTAACTCCTTGAGCGACTCAATCGTCTCGAGGTCACCATCCATCATGTGTATTTCCGTTATGCCAACGGCATTTTGGTCACGCATGGTTTGTGCGTACCACTGCAACTTTTGTTCTTTGGTTGGCGCCGGTACCGAATCGAGCACGGTGCGCATGGCTGCCATCTCCAACAACTCTCCTGTTGGCAGTCCATCACTGTCACAGACGATGACGGATGCATCAGCCAGTTGCCTTGCGGAATCCACACCACTGATCGCAAGTGCGTGATTATTCACAAATGCGGTGTGTACGTCCAGCGCATAGAGGAACATGGGACCGGGCCCGGCGACATCATCAATCATCGAGTGATGAAATGTCTGTCCTTCGAGCGCGGCATATTCCATTGCAAATCCCAACAACCAGGCGTTCGGACCCAGACGTTCGCGCTCTTTAGCTATTGCATCGCGCAAATCATGAAGTGTGTTCACGCGATCCAGATTGAGACCCTGGGCAAATACTGCACCCTGCAGCAAGTGCTGATGCCCATCAACCATTCCAGGCGTGAGAACTGCACCCCGCGCATCTATCACTTCAGTGTGAGCGTCAATGTGGCTTTGCACTTGATCGATCGCACCGACGGCCACAATTGTCTGATCACTCCACGCCACTGCGTGAGCGATTGGAAGATTTGGGTCCATAGTTCGAATTGTGCAATTGACAATGGCAAAATCCGCGGCCATAAATGGTGCTCCTCACTGCGTGGCACAGTTGCCTATTGAGTTAGACACTATGGTGCCCCGGCCATGATTTCCGCAGCCACACTTAGCGCGAACCCAATGCTTCCTGTTCATAACCCAGACTATTGCCGCTAGATTTGGGTAATGAGCATCCATATTGCAGCCCAACCCGGTGATATTGCCGAAACCATTTTGCTTCCAGGTGACCCACTTCGGGCAGCGTGGATTGCCGAAAACTTCCTTACTGATGCCACGCGCTACAACACTGTGCGAAACATGTTTGGATTTACTGGGACATACAAAGGCAATCGAGTGTCCGTTCAAGGAACTGGAATGGGTGTCCCATCGCTTTCCATCTATGTGAACGAACTCTTTTCGCAGTACAACGTACAGACTGCAATAAGAGTTGGTACTTGTGGCGGTATTGGTAAAACTCAACTTCGTGATGTCGTGATTGCAATGACAGCGTCCACTGATTCAGGTGTGAATCGTCGGGCAACAGGTGGTCTGGACTATGCGCCCGTAGCAAACTATGAACTGTTAGAAGCAGCAGTAAATGCCGCGCGATCCAAAGATCTCAGTTTTCATGTTGGCGGCATTGCCACAATGGATGTTTTCTACGATGACTCCAACGCGGTAGATGTGTTGGAAAGTCTTGGAGTTTTGGCCCTGGAAATGGAAACCAGTGGTCTATACACGCTCGCGGCTAAATACAAGAGACGCGCGCTGACAATTTGTACTGTGAGCGATCTGGTTCGCACTCACGAGGCAACAGACTCGGCCGAACGCGAAACTGGATTCCGTGCAATGGTCGAAGTGGCCCTTGAGGCAGCTTTCGCCTAATCGTTCTGCTCAGAAATTTTTTTGCGCACGGTTACTTTTAGTGCTGGCTACTTAAGAGTTCGCCAAAGTATTAAGGTCTTCGAGCGTTCCTGAAAAGACATTGAGGTCTGTGCGTTTCACAGGTACGCCCTTTAAAGCTCCATGACTTGTGAACTGCCAGAACGTCCATTCGGATTTCCAAATCGGAACCTCCTTCGGAGTCGTACCCAGCTTTGGTCCCCACATTGCAACCCAGAGTTTGTAACTCGAGAAATCAATCCCGGCAACTTCAACTTTGACAAGTTTGTTAATGAAATACCCGTTGGCATAAATCATGGGCTTTCGCCCTGTGAGCCGTTCAACTTCCAGCAAAAAGTCTTTCGTCCACACAGCTGTTTGCTTCCAACTCCATCCACACGGACGTTCTTCGAAATCTAGTGTGATTGGGAGATCTCCTTTGGGATTACCCAGTGCATTAGTTACCGCGAGCTTTGCTTGCAGCTTGGCATCACTGCGCCGACTGGCACTTGCCGCGGCTTTGGCGGCTGCATCTGACCCCTTTGCAGCGATCATCTTCCCCGTACCCAATTGGCCCGGTACGGCGTAGTGATAGGCGCCGACTACCAGGCCCTGCGCCTTTGCAGCTTTGCGATCCTTCTTGAACCAATACTTGGACCTACCCCGATCTCTGCCACCGCCATCAGAACCTTTGAGGAAGGCAAATGAAATTCCATATTGCGATTTGAGTTTTGCGAAGTTGATGGGTTTACCTTTGGGATACTTGGCAGACTTTGGGTGCTGCCACATGGAGACATCGACGCCCTTTACGTGGGTGGTTGTGAATCCCTGTTCGGTCCAACTGCGGGCATTGACAATTTCTTTAGCATTGCCATTGGAAGGTGGGTAGCTGCACGACTTGTATGTTGCTGCTGAAATTTGTCCACGAGTACCCGCAGTAATCGCATTGCTGGGCGGTGCTATGAGTGATATCCCCAACAAAAACAGCAGAATTAGACTCAATTTGCGCACCATTTGACCAGTCTAACTTGATACACCATCGACCTTGTTAGACCCGCTATCTGGGTTACCATTAAGAGCAAAAGTTAATTGGAAATTAACCTTGCCACCTTCCACGATTGGACCGTTGCGTGCTGCGAAACCTCACTCCCACCCGACACTTAGTTCGAGTACTTGTACTTGCACTGACAGGAACCATGTTGGTAGCCATCCCAACCTTGTCCAATGCAGCTGCTGGTGATGCCTTTAGTACGAACCAAAGTGGTAATGCGACAAACTACCCAGATTGCGTTCCTGACAATGCCGCGGAAGTGTCCCTAGATCCTCTTTCTGTTGGATTCAACACCGTAGTTGACCTAACCAACGGCGCGACGTTCGGATGCGTTCCTTCGGTTGCTGATTCCGGTGCAACATTGAGCTACTCCGTTGGCTTGGTTACCTCAACACCTACGGCAGTGCAAGCAAACGGCACGAACATTCCTGCCACCCAAACCTCTGGAGCCGAACCATTTGGCTCGTTAGCAGTTGCTGACCCAACGAATTTCACAATTAAGCCCACAGCCCTACCAACGCCTTCTAGCACGTCATTTAAAATCATCGTGTTTGTCACAGCGCATAAGGGCGATGTGGACAATCAAGCGATAAGCACATTTATCATTAAGTTCACGTCGCAGACATTTGAGTGCAACCCCATTAATGAATCGATGATTGCGGTTTCAGAAACCTCCACCGTAGTTGAATTTGATGCCACTGCTCGAACCGGACTTGGACTCACGGGCGGATGCACAAATGCAGCTTCCTACACGGTGTCTGATCCCACAGGACTTCCTGCTATCTCAGGCACTACCTGCAAGAC
>CAESAJ010000003.1_pt1 | contig 23976 bp, 15 predicted proteins | sample 7263501 | NCBI WGS metagenome assembly CAESAJ01 (sample SAMEA6814084, study PRJEB35770) | uncultured Actinomycetes bacterium | biome: Freshwater; feature: Freshwater reservoir; material: water | place: Czech Republic | collected 2017-05-23 | depth 30m m
AGATTTACCAGCCGGCGTAGTCAACATCGTCACTGGCGATGGCACGACTGGGCGGGCCCTTGTTGAACATCCTGGAATCGACAAAGTTGCCTTCACAGGTTCAACTGAAGTTGGTCGATCAATTGCAAAAGCGATTGCAGGAACTCACAAAAAAGCCACTCTGGAACTTGGTGGCAAAGCCGCCAACATAGTTTTCGATGATGCAGCACTCGACCAAGCTGTTGAAGGTGTGGTCAATGGCATCTTCTTCAATCAAGGCCATGTCTGTTGTGCCGGCTCACGTTTGCTGTTGCAAGAATCTGTATACGACCAGTTCATGGACATGCTTTATGCCCGAGTGAATATTCTGCGCATGGGCAATCCGCTAGATAAGAACACTGATGTGGGTGCTATTAACTCGGCCACACAATTAGCCCGGATCACAGAGATTGCTGCTTCGGGAGATTCCGAAGGGGCCAAACGTTGGACCGCTTCGTGTGATATTCCAAACAAAGGATTCTGGTTCCCGCCAACGATATTTACTGAAGTCTCGCAGGCCCATCGCATTGCACGCGAGGAAATCTTTGGCCCTGTGCTCAGTGTTCTCACGTTTCGTACGCCACAGGAAGCCATCGACAAGGCAAACAACTCACCTTTTGGCTTGAGTGCAGGAATTTGGACGGAAAAAGGAAGTCGAATTTTGCAGGTCGCCAGTGAATTGCGCGCTGGCGTGGTGTGGGCCAACACATTCAACAAATTGGATCCCACAAGTCCATTTGGTGGATATAAAGAGTCTGGTTATGGTCGCGAAGGTGGCCGTCACGGGCTCGAACCATATTTGAAGGTGGGCGTTTAATCATGACTGATCAACCTTTAGAAGTTCGACGTACGGCTAAATTATTTATTGGTGGGAAATTCCCTCGCTCTGAATCGGCACGCAGTTTTGAAGTCCTCGATCGCCATGGCAATTTCTTGGCCAATGCGTCGCTGGCTTCACGAAAAGATGCCCGGGATGCTGTTGTGGCTGCGCGAGCAGCTTTTGCTGGATGGTCGGGGGCAACTGCCTACAATCGCGGACAAGTGATCTATCGCGTTGCAGAAATCATGCAAGGTCGCCGGGAGCAGTTCATAGACGAACTCTCGGCGTGGATTGATAAGTCCGCGGCTGAAACTGAAGTTGATCAGGCCATTGACCGACTCGTGTGGTTTGCTGGATGGGCGGACAAGCTCGCTATGGTCACAGGTTCGAACAATCCTGTTGCCGGTCCATACTTTAACTTCTCAGTGCCAGAACCTACTGGTGTGGTTGCAGGTTTAGCACCACAAAACAATGCCCTGCTAGACCTTGTAGAAATGATTGCTTCCGCTGTGATCAGTGGCAACACAGTTGTGGTTGTCGCCTCATTCGAAGTTCCGTTGCCATCGGTCAGCCTGGGTGAAGTAATCGCAACCAGCGATGTTCCAGGTGGCGTCATCAACATCTTGACTGGCGATGCCAAAGAGATTGCGCCGTGGCTAGCAAGTCACATGGATGTCAATGGTCTGGATTTAAGTGGCATCACCGATGCAGAACGCGCTCAATCGCTTGAGTCTGATGCTGCCGAAAATCTCAAACGTGTGTTGCGCCCTGGATCTGGATTATCTGGTCTTGCTCGCATCAAGTGTTGGTTAGAAACAAAGACGGTGTGGCATCCTCGAGGTATGTGACGACGAAGCATACTTTGTGCTCAGATGACTTAGCCCAGCGTGCATAGACTTGTAACATCGTGATGCCTTATCCAATTGACAGACAAGGGTGATTGTTCATGCTGATTCATCCTTGGGACTCTGCAGTTAATGATTATGAATGGCAAGAATGGCTTTCTCATGCTGAAAAGTTTGGCGTGCTCATGGTGAACAATGTGGATGTCGATCTTGCGCCCATCGCAGTACCCACACATTTCACACTTAAGTCTGATCAGATTCTGATGCACCTCGCTCGACCAAATCCAGTTTGGCAACACATTGAGGCCGCTTCGCAAATCAGACTCGTCGTCATCGGGGACTATGCATATATTCCAAATTATTGGCGGGCCAAAGATGGTGATCCCACCGAACTGGGTGTGCCCACAAGTTATTACGCGACGGTACAGTTCATCTGCCAGCCTGAAATTGTGGATGACCCGCAAGGCAAAGTTGACATCTTGAACGAGCAATTCGCTGATGTTCAACCCGAGGGCGGACATGCAACGGTCGATGTGAATTCAGCACCTTACGGTCCAATGTTGCCTGGCATCCGCGGATTGAAGTTGCACATCATTTCAGCGGACGCCAAGTTCAAATATGACGATGCCAAGCCTGAAGAATTCCGGGAGCGCGTGTCCGAGGAACTCCACGCCAGAAATCGGCGCCTAGATCCAGGTGTAGCCCGCCAGCAGAAGCGCCGACTGGGCCTTATTGGCCTGTGGCGTAATAACTAGGCAATGTAATTGTTGGTCGAAGTGGATTTCTCCCAGACATCGGCTGGCTGACGCTATCTTTGCAAAGGACAGGGTATTCCCTGCTTTATCTACCCCTCTTCTATAAGTTAGGGCATTCTGGGGATATGGGTGAGTATCGAACGATGTTTACCACGGGGAATACGGTGTATGAGAATGGCTAACCGAAGTGTGTTGGTTGTTGAAGATGACAGCCTCTTACGTGAACTTTTGGCGAGCGCGCTTGAGTCAAAAGGCTATGAAGTTCATTCAGCTGGAAATGTGACGGACGCAAAACGAATATTCAGGGACATTGACCCCGATGGCGTAGTACTGGATGTTGATCTTGGCCCTGGTCCAAATGGATTTGATTTTTCGCAAATAGTAACCTCTGAATCTCCAGGTACGGGGGTGGTCTTTCTGACGCAATTGCCTGATTCACGATTTGCAAGTTTCGATACTCACTTGCTTCCAACAAACATTGCATATATCCGTAAGTCAGCACTGGCAGATTTGAGAGTTTTATTTGATGCCCTTGACATGGCAATGCGCGGCCAGGTCGCCGTTGAACATCGTCATGATCTTGATCTGAATCGTCCATTTGCAAATCTCACAAAGAAACAAATTGAAGTCCTTCAACTTATGGCACAAGGTAAGTCAAATGCCCAAATCGCCCAGGCAAGGGGATCATCGTTAAAGGCGACGGAAGATGCCATTCGAAGAGCGTGCACGGCAATCGAAATAGATGGTGCCCAAAATGGAAATTCAAGGGCATCAGCTGTGGCGAAATACTTGAGCGTGGTCGGTATTCGTTTCACTGGGGATTTGATTACGACCGAAGGTCTCTGATTGATGTGGCATCCACATAAAGTCGCAACTCGCAGTGAGGTCGAGACTCATTCAATTTGGTTTTTGCTCGGACTTCGTTCTTCATTAAGTATGCGAGTCAGTTTTCTATTTCTTATTCCTGGATCGCTGAGCCCAATTTTTGTTGATCGGGCAAATTATGGGGGCTCTTTGCTTCTTTGGATTCAGATTGTTCTTATTGCCCATGCCATCTTTACGGTTGTCCTTCTGATTAGCCAAAAATTGATTCACGGTTCTAGACAGACAGAATCGCATCCGGCCTTAACAGTTGTGGCATTTGTTGTTGCACAGATGTGCCGTGGTGGTTTCGTGGGTCAATATATTGTGGATCTCGGTCTTTCCGATGACCCGCAATGGACATTTCGCTTCATTAGCGGGGGAATATTTATTTTAACAATCTCATCCGTTCTTGCAGTGAGTGTGTCGGCTTTCGATCAGCACGGCAAGATAGTTTTTGACCTCGCAAAACGTTTGGCAGACCTTGAGGATTTACGGTCAACAATGGACGACCGACTCGCTGCGCTTAATGGCCAGTTGCGTGATTACGCGAATGAAGTCATTTCGCCAAGGCTTGAAGAAATTGATGAGTTATTGATATCGATAAAGTCAGTCGAGGATACATCAAAAGCCATATTTGATTTGCAAAGATACGTCGATGATGAATTGCGTCCGTTGAGTCATAAAATCGCACGTGATCGAAGTGCTGTTCATTTGGACAATGCTAAAACTGTTCATGCAAATAGATTCACTATTCCCAGGTCAATGGTTCTTTCGGAATCAATACGTCCATTTGTATCAACCGGCCTCTTTTTCATAACATTTGCTGCGGCCGCGCAACGTACCATGATTTTTCAACGGTCTCTCTTGTTCCAGCTCGCAACGCTGGTTTCCTTGCTCGCGTACTTTTACATTGTGCGACAAGCTTTGGGCACACGCATCCTACCCACGCCTATTGCTGTGTTAGTGGGGCTGGGAATTTTCGCCCTTACTGGGCCTTATGTATTGGCGGTTTTGACTTCACTCGGTATTGAATCTCCGCCGCATATATCGGTAGCTACGATTCTCGTGGGTATTTTGTTCGGTAGCGCTAATGTCGTGTATTCATTATTGACTTCTGAACGATTACAGTTATCGGCGAGCTTACAGTTGGCCAATAGGGAAATTGAAGATGCCGTTTCTTTACTAAAACAAAGAGAGTGGATAGCCCGCCGCAGAGTTAGTTATGCGATGCACGGAACACTTCAGAGTTCCCTGAATGCCGCAATCCTGAGGCTTGGATACAGTGAAGTGCCGACCAATTCAACCATCGACGAGATTAGATTCGATATTGCACATGCTCTTGATCGAGTTAAACGCGAACAAGGGTCAGATTATTTGTTCCGGGCTGCAAAGTATGAGATCACACATCTGTGGGCTGGAACTATCGACATTAATTGGAACATAGACGATCAAACGATGGCCGTCCTAGATCTGAATCCGACAGCATCAGAATGTCTTGCGGAAGTAATTAGGGAAGCCGTTTCGAATGCATCGCGTCACGGAAATGCCACCCACATCGACATCGATATTTCTGTTAACCGTTTGATTCTCACAGTCCGCGCAGTCGACAATGGCAAGCTGATCGACCATGAGGCCATTCCTGGATTGGGCCATGAACTTCTCGATGATGTTTGTATTCAATGGTCATTAGTCCCAGAACCCAACGGCGGGATGAATTTGACTGCGAAGATATTGTTGGAAGTTTGTTGATTTTTGCGGTCACCATGAATAGGTAAGCCGACGACCTTGTCCAGGCTTTAAATACCCATTATGGCAACAGCCGCAATGGGTATTTCCCAGAGTGCGGAGTCGGGAACCCATGAAATAAAGGCCTATTGCCACTTACGTGTGCTAACCCTTACAATCAAGGTTCACTGAATGACTGATGATAAAAAGGCATATTTCGAAATGAAGCGATTTTTGGCAGTGCTGGCGTGTGCTTTTGCACTCACAGCCGCTAGCGCCACGTCTTCATCCGCGGAGATTTCTAACAGCCTTGCTACAACAGCGAGCCCCTCAAGTTCTTCGCAGGCGCTTAGTTTCGAAGGCAAAATTAAGTTTTCGGTAAAGTCTGCCAAGTTAACCAAAGCTAGCAAAACTGCAATTCGCGCAATTGTGGCTAAAAATCCGAAGTACTCGACTTATAAGGTCACAGGCTATGTGCAATTGCTTGGCCGAGACAAAAATTCCACACTGTCACTCAAGCGAGCACGAGCGGTCCGAGCCTATTTGCAGACTCTGGGCGTAAAGGGCGAGATCGAGGTTTCTCGAGGTTCCCTCCCACGAGCTCAGGCCCGGAAGCCATCTGCGCGCAAAGCGACCATTTATGTCTTGCCCAAGTACTCACTTACTTATGTTGGCACTGGAGCATCTTCCGGCACCGCGCCAACAGATTCATTGTCGCCATATGTGAATAACGCAGTGGTTTCAGTTAAGGGAAACACTGGATCTTTAACAAAAGTCGGCCACTTATTTTCAGGCTGGACTTTATCCGCAGATGGTACAGGTCCTATTTATACGTCTGGATCAACATTTATAATTTCTAGCGATAGTGCTCTTTATGCCAAGTGGGCACGAGGCGTATACACCGTTAGCTATGACGTCAATGGTGGTACTGGCACGACTCCAAGTGATCAGACATATACCTATGACGATCCTGGTGTCACGCTTGATGACGGAACTGGCCTATCCCGTGATCATTACATCTTTGATGGTTGGTCGGTCAGTGGTGCAACACCTGCAGAAACGAGCCCGTTCACTACTGATGCTGATGTGACGTTGAAGGCTATTTGGACTCCAGATGTGTACACGATTACTTATGACCGCAATAACGGTGGTGGCACGACTCCAAGTGATGATTCATATACGTATGGCGAGTCTGGTGTCACTCTTGATGACGGTTCGAGTATGTCGCTTGATCATTATTACTTTGATGGTTGGTCCGTCAGCGGTGCTGCGCCCGCGGTATCGCAGCCGTTCACTACTGATGCTGATGTGACGCTGAAGGCTATTTGGACGCCAGATGATTACACCATCAGCTATGACATCAATAGTGGAAGTGGCACGACTCCAAGTGATCAGACATATACCTATGGTGATGCCCCTGGTGTCACTCTTGCTGACGACACTGGTATTTCCAGAGATCATTATTCTTTTGATGGTTGGTCTGTCAGTGGTTCGCTGCCTTCGGAGACAAGCCCGTTCACTACTGACGCTGATGTGACGTTAAAGGCGATTTGGACTCCAGATGAGTACACCATCAGCTATGACATCAATGGTGGTACTGGTACAACGCCAAGTGATCAGACATATACCTATGACGAGTCTGGTGTCACGCTTGATGACGGTACTGGGCTATCCCTTGATCATTACATCTTTGACGGTTGGTCGGTTAGTGGTGCAACACCTGCAGAAACGAGCCCGTTCACTACTGATGCTGATGTGACGTTGAAGGCTATTTGGACTCCGGATGAGTACACGATCACCTATGACCTCAATGGTGGTAGCGGTACAACGCCAAGTGATCAGACTTACACCTATGGTGATCCTGGTGTCACTCTAGATTCGTCAACTCCAACCAGGGTCGTGGGATCAACACGTTTCTACTTTGATGGTTGGTCTGCCAGTGGATCTTTGCCAGCAGCGACGAATCTGTTCACAACGGATGCTGATGTGACGTTGAAGGCGATCTGGACTCGTATGTATTCGATTACCTACGATGCCAACCAGGCAACAAGTGGCTCTGCGCCAAGTGTTCAGTACGAAAAGCCTGCCACTGGATCAATAACGCTTGAATCAAATAGCCAATCACTTCAAAAGACTGGCTACACATTCAACGGATGGAATACCCAAAGATACGGTTTAGGAACTCATTACGATTCAGGATTAACAACCTTTACGCTTGGTACATCAAACGTGAGGCTGTATGCCGAGTGGCAAGCAATTGCGTACCACGTGACCTATAGCTTGAGTAATTCCGCTGCAACGTGGACCGTGCCAAGTGCGCCTGTTGTCACCGACACCAGCACGTACAGTTATGACGATGTAGTGGATGTAGATTTCTCTGAGCTGTTTGACTTTGGTACGGGCGATACCGATGAATACTTCTGGGCAACCAGTGAGAATCTTGCTGATCCTTCGACGGTGGTTTACAGCTTCAATGGAACAAGTACCTTCAACATAACGGCGGATACCACGCTGTACCTGTTTCCAAATTCTGCATTACCTCCGCCTCCCTAACCATTGGTAGAGCCTGGCTCTCTCGATTTACCCAATACAACGCAACTCTTATATACTCAAAAGGCGCATTAAGCCTTGGTGTTTATTGCAAGCCGCCTTAGCTCAGGGGTAGAGCAACGCACTCGTAATGCGTAGGTCCGGGGTTCAAATCCCCGAGGCGGCTCCGATTTCGATGCGCAGGCATCGAAATCGGAGCACAGTAAATATCGCCCGTAGGGCTTTATGTGTCGATGCGCAGGCATCGAAATCGGAGCGCAGTAAATATGGCCCGTAGGGCTTTATGTGTCGATGCGCAGGCATCGAAATCGGAGCACAATAAATATCGCCCGTAGGGCTTTATGTGGGTTTGTTCCATATTGTGGATTTGTTCATTGGTATTCATTGATGGACGGTTCTTTTGCCCAGATTCGTCAAGCAGTAGCTTAAATCGCATGGGGATAGCCACACATTTCCCCTTGCACCTTTTCACCATGGTGTACAAAGGTACTAATCCGACAAAAGCGTCGGTTGCCTCACCCTAATCGCAACAAAAGGACATCCATGTTCAAATCGTTTAGTTCCCGCAAATTTATCTCTATGCTCACCGCATCGGCGTTTGCCGCTTCCGTGGGAATTGTTGCGGTGGCAACTCCAGCGAACGCAGTCTGGAGCAATAATTCGTGGGACGCTACTTACTTAACCGATCTCGACACGATTTGCACCTCGTATAGCGGTGGGTTCGGCCATTACAAAACGACCTCCGACACTGTGTGGCGTTTTGAAGACGGTGATTGTCCTACGATCACAGATTTGTATTTTGATAACGGTCCGAGCGATGCCTTTGACCAATTCGGATCGGTGACTGTGTACGAAAGTGCCGGCGTAGGTCATGACTTTTCTTTGTATTCCGGAGGTGTGTCAAGTTCTGGGGGAACTATGACCTACAAGGGTTATGCTGACACTTACGCTGATGTCAAGATTGAAATACAGTTGGTCGATCAAAAAGCTACCTGGAACGTCTCGACATATAATTATGGAACTGTGATGACTACTCCAGTTCCGAAGTCGGTTTACCAGATTCAAATTTACGGAAATCTCGGCACGGACAGTGGGCACACAATCAATGCAGATGAAACTGGGAATAAGTTCTTTGTTCATAATGGCTTTCTGAGTGGCGAAGAAGATACAAGTAATGAAGTTGTCATGTATTGGGATCCAGGAACCGGAACATTTGAAGATAATCTTTATGACATTGACAATGTTGCATCGACCTCTGGAACGAACGTCAACACTTACTCAATGAGCATTCTGGCTTTCAATGTTTCCGTATGTAATTCGGGTGGAACGGATGCTTTTGCCGCAGCACGAACCCAATTGGTATCGGATCCTACTCGTACTGCAACCAATGTCGTGCTATCTAGTTTCTGTCCTCCGCCCCCTCCGCCCTCTCCGGTAGACGTCGGTGACGACTTTGTCATCAACGGCGGCGGTGGAGCGGATGCCGACGGAACTGATGGCATCAAGATTGTTATCAACAGCGACGAAGAAACGGATTACAACGGCGAAGATGAAGAAAGCTTGGACCCTTCCAGTGGTTCTGACCAGATATTCCTCGCAGGCAAGTCAAATGTCTGCTGTGGCGGCATAGGTCCATCACTAAACATTGGTGGCGTACTGTACGGCGTTTCTGGGGCAGCAAACAATAACCACGAGGAAGACTGGTCATCGATTTCAGTTTCAAGCTTGACTGGAAGCGCAGATTCCGACGGTGAGTCGTCTAATGAAGGCGACGGCGGACTTGTCGTTACCTATACAGCGACTATTGACGATTTGGATTACCAACTCATCCGAACAATCAGTTACACATCGCCAAATCGGTACTTCACCGACGCTTACTCCATTGTTGTGCCGACTGGAAATACCGAACGGGTTCGCTTCTACATGGGTGGCGACACGGCTCCGGGAACAGATGACAGTGGATTTGGAATTGTGTTGAACAAGAATCTCCCATCAATTCCGGGCAAGACTCTGATGTCGCTTAACCCAAACCCAAGCAGTGGCATGTTCATCGCGTACCGCGAAACTGGAACTGATTACTTCGACGGTTTTTGGTCACAGGATTACAGCGATGATTACCAGAAGGTAGCCGATGGCGCCGAACTTGGTACTTCACTTGCAGACAACCTGAACACTCAAGTTCACGACGCCGGCATCATGATGCAGTGGAATCTTGATAGCAACGCAGCTGTGACTTCCGCTGGTACCTACACTCGAACTGTCGAAACAATGGTTGATCGATACACCTCTGTTACGGCTTCGTTTGGAAATGGCACAACAGCTGCAAACTTTAGTGAAACCGACAACGTCACAACCCCGACAGATGCCGCAATAGATATAGCGTTGCGGACTTCGCAAGTTTCCGATCAGACAAACATGTCGTTCGTGATGGACCTGCCCACAGGTGTTACAGCCACGGGAGCAGCAACCACAACGTGTACTGAAGGAAACGTTGATCGCTCCAACGGCAACGCAACATTGACCGGATCGGGCATCACAATTCCGGGTGCTGATGTCTGTCACTTTGTCGTGCCAGTTGCGTTCGCAAGTTACGGAACGTATGCACTTGAACCAGAAGATACTGTTGCTGATTTCCCGCTGATTAGTTTGGTTAAGTCCAGTGCGGAATATTCGGTTGTACCAGAGTCCTATGACTGCTCTAGCGATGATCCAATTATTTTGGGTCTGGCAACGTGGACCACCGATGACAACTGCACCGCGGCCAAAGATTTATACCTGTCCAATACTGGTGATGCATTTGATGACTTTGGTTCTGTGTACATCAACGACGGTGATGATGATTTTCTCTTTGAGCCAACTTCAACCACAGCGGTAAAGACCGATACCAAGATGGTGCTGACCTCACGAGGAACCATTAACAATGGCAGAGATTACGCCGATGTCAAGGTGGTTGTTACGTTTGAAAACAACCGCGTCACTTGGCAAGTTTTCACCTACCGCGCAGGAACTCTGACGCCAAAGGCTGTTGAGTCTGTCAAAGTTGCAGGCGCATTAGGTTCGGACGAGGAGACAACGTGGGAATCTGATTTCACATCCACCTCTGGTTGGAGCAGTGACAACTTCGACGACGGCGATCCAGTCTTGCACTGGACCACAGACGGCCAATTGGAGAAAAATCAATCAGGTGATGATTTCGATACGCCATTCTCGTCAAAGGACAAGACAAGTGCACTGACACTTTCCGTTCTGGCATTCGACTACGAGGCATGTGCAGACATACCAGCTATTTGGGCGTATGCGTATGGTTACGTAGCAGAGTACCCAACTGGAACCACTCCAACTTATGTACCGGGTATTGCATGTTCAGGAACACCTTCTGAGCCACGCAACCTTTCGGTGGATAGAGGAGATGGCACTGCGACAGTGACATTTGATGCGCCGCTGACTGATGGTGGCTCATCAATAACCAACTACGAATACCAACTCGATGATGGTCGTTGGATCTCATTCAGCCCATCAATCACCTCGAGCCCTGCTGTGATTACAGGTCTTGATAACGATCGCACTTACACAATTCGCTTGCGTGCGGTCAATAGCAATGGCATTGGTCTCAAGGCAGCAATTGAATCAAGTAATGGACTCAATCCAGACGAGGCCACTGAAGTGCTTGATCTTTCACTCGCCTTGGACCTCAATGTTGGTGCCAAAGTCGAAGGTGCAAAGAGCACGCTGCTCGGAAGCAACCTCAAGCCGACATCGCAGTACCAATTGATTATGCAGTCCGATCCTGTGGTTCTCTACACCGGAACAACAGATCCGAACGGAAACATCAATCAGTTGATCACTTTGCCAAGTGTGTGTCCTGCCAAGGGCAAGCACACTTTGTCACTTGTTGGTACTCGTCCGGATGGTACAAAGGCAAAAGCTGTTGCTTACCTGGCATTTGATGGCAAGTGCCGCGTCCTTGGAATTGTTCAAGGCGCCACGCTAAAGTCAGCCAAGTTTGGTGGCATTCGCTTTGGCTACAACTCGGCTCGCTTGAGCAAGGTCAGCAAGAGCAACATCCGCTCGATGTCAGTTCTTTTGACAGATGCCAAGGTTGTCAAGGTTTATGGCTACACCCAAACGAACCTGAAGAGTGCGTCATCAAAGAAGGCAAATAAAGCGCTGGCTAAGCGCCGCGCAGCCTCAGTGAAGGCATACCTCAAGAAGCTGGGTGTCACTGCAAAGATTGAGATTGTTGCAGTTGGAGCTAAGAAGCCAGTGAGCAAGAAGAAGCAATACAAGAATCGTCGTGTGACTTTGAAGATGCAGTACTTGCTGTCTTCATAAGTTAGCGAATTATCCGAGACCGCACTGGGCACAAAGCCTGGTGCGGTTTCGCTTTTCTTTGCGCCAAGTGAATCGGATCAGGCGCATCACATGCAAGAACTGTCTCGCAAGATGCCAGTTATAGTTGGACAATGACAGGCATGCAACGCAGCTCAATCCAGGTAGTCAAGAATTACTTCTTGCGAGTAATTGTTATTCCTTCAGTCCTGGTTTTAGCCGGATGTGCTGGTGCTCAAACAGCGCCGGATTCCAGCAGCTCTGATATTCAAGTCGTAACCGAAGCACCGATTTCAAGCATTGACCTGCAGGCCCTGGAAGCCATCACGGTAGATAATTCTGCTGAGCCAGTACCTACCATTCCTGAGGGTTCCACCGTCTACTATCTCTTCGGTGGCAGTGACGATCGACTTCTTGTCGAACTTAATGGCACACAGGGTCACTTGGTGTATTACTTACTTCCAACTGACTTCAGTTATGGCACAGCATCAATGACACCTGGTGAATTGCTAGTCAATCTCCAATTCGCTGATGACGATCCCGCGGAGGTTTTGTATGAAGCAACAGGTGATTGGCGCGATCTGCATTTAATCGATATGGTCCGTTTGGTCGGGCCAACAACTGACATTGCCGATTTAGCCATACAAGACTGCAAGGATCAAAGTGTGCTTATTCCAAGTGCACCATGTGACCTTGGCAAGTATGGCTCTGAGTCGTTGCTTGAAATGGGACGAGTTGCCACCTGGACAACTCCAGCTCTGGGGGCCACTTCCTAGGTAATAACTCATTAGGGCTAAAGCTGCAGATCAAAGACTGAGGGTATAGCCATCTCACATCGCTTGGCAGATAACGGGGCAATACGATTGCATTATGCACAGTAGATTTCGGCCGCTGCTGTCCAAGGTACTTAGGCCCAAGACAATAACGTTTTTGTTTGTTGCTGCCCTCGGGTTCTTAGTAGTTACCCCCATTAACGGCGGGGCAGATGAGCCGATGCATCAAGCCACAGCTTGGTATTACGTCACTCATGGAACACCGCCAAGCACTCTTGGCGTTGAAGTATTTGATATTCCAAAGGCGCTTACCGTAAATCCGTGTTTCCAACTGCAGGCCAAAATGGTCGATGCAAGTTGTATGCCGACTCGTCCAGAACTTTCCGGAATCTCGAATCAAGGTTTCGTTATCAACTATCCTCCTTTCTATTACTACGTTGTGGGTGCCGGCCAAGTTTTAGTTCATGCAATTAAACCTGGATTCGAAGACGAAGGAGGACGGCTCGCTTCGCTGATGTTGAATTTTTGCGTGATGGGCTGGCTGTTTCGTAGAGTGAGTCAAAAGTATCGCTCTTCGCAAAGTTACTTGATGATTCTGGCGACACCCATCGTGGTTTTCTACTGGGCAGTGGTTAATCCAACGGGCTGGGAAATAACCTGCGCATTGTGGTTTACTTTTGAACTGACCCAAGTGTTTGGGCGCGCAGATTCGACGCAGAAAGTTTCCGACTCGAGAGATCACCATCCAGACAAACAGTTGTTGCTTCTGGGTTTGGCAGGCTTGGCTCTATCATCTGCGCGACCCGTAGGTTTCATTTGGATGGCACTACTCACTTCAGTTGCTTTCATGTTGAACTATGGGGCTCTTAATAAGAATCACCTACAGAAAATAGCCGTTGCATTGTCACCAGGTGCAATTTTTGGCGTCGTGTGGAATTACCTCAACCCAGTCCGACTCACGTGGGAGCGCTCAGTTACAGAAGGTCTGGTAGTTAATCCAGATGTGGGCGATTACATCCGATGGACCGTTACTGCTCTGGAACAAACGCCAGCATACGTTTATCAGATTTTCGGGATCTTGGGTTGGCTGGATGCGCCCAACTCAGCACTGTTGGTTCTTGTCCTTACCGTAAGTTGGGCATGGTATTTGCGGGCAACTCACATGAGTGCGGCCGTTCCAAACAAGGCATGGTTTGCAATTTTCGTTTCAGTATTTGTGGTTCCCACGATTTTGCAGGTAGGTCGATGGAACTCCTTTCCACATTGGTGGCAAGGTCGTTACACCCTGCCGGTGATCGTTGGCATCATTCTCATGCTTATGTTGCGCAGTGACAATAGCCGCATTCCACGATTCGAACTGAAGTGGCTGGCCAACCTATCGGCCGTATCGTTAGCTTGGATGGTGCTGCAGGTGATTTTTCGATACTCCTTCGGAGTTTATGAACAGTTGCCACTGCGTACTACCGATCCAGGCATCGGCATTTATCGATTTTCGTTTGGACTGATTATTGTTGTTCTGCTCAGTCTCTGGACCCTCACGCTGTGGAATGAGCGCGATTGCGAAGTTGAAGAGCTACAAAGTAACGGTCAAACCGTCACACACAACGCTAAATGGAATTGAGCAACTTCTGAACCCTCAGTGCGTAACTCTCGATCACTGATTTATCAAGCCATGTTGCGCTGACAACTTCAACTCCAAGTCCGGTATTCAAAATATTGAGCCTTACTGTGTAGGCGTTAAGAACAAGGAGTGCGCCAATAATGAGTGGAAATAGCCCACCATCACCTATGCCACCCATCAGGAAAAGAACTCCAAAAAATGCACGGAAAATGTGGAACTTGGTATTTACGGCAACTCCCGAGATTTGTCGCAGTGGAAACATGATTGTTCGACTGCCGAGTGGAACTATACCAAGAACTGTGTTTGGTACCTTGCCCGAAATCCCATCTGACGAGACAGTCAGCGAAGTGCGTAGCCAAAATAGCACGAGCGAGGGGCGTACTGAAATTTGAAAAGTGTCACCAAGTTTCTCGGAAAAAATCTCGGACATGGTTGCTCCTAAGTATGGGTGGCAGTAAGGCTGCAGAAAAACAACTTTAACAGTCAGGTCAGACGTTAACTGGATCTCAAGTGAATTTCTACTCGCCTAGCATATTGGGCAGCCGCATAATGAAATTGCGGTCTGAGACGTTGCCCTCTTTACGGTGCATACTCGACAACGCTTCAAATAGACAGGGCCGCTCTCTCAGTCGAGAACGGCCCTGATTCACTTCCCGGATTAATTGCTGGCGTTAAGCATCTCTATGCGCAGATCGGCGGTTGCCTTATGTGCTGCCATTCCTTCGAACCCAGCAATTGCTGAGTTATGTGGAGCTACATCCATTGTGGATTCGCGTGTAGATGTCTGGTAGGTCAATGGCTTCAGGAAGCGACCAACAGACAAGCCCGATGTGTACTTCGCACCGCCACCTGTTGGAAGCACGTGGTTTGTACCCGTTGTTCCCTTGTCCGCGTATGACACGGTGGACCATTCGCCAATAAAGAGCGATCCGTAATTCTTCAGACGCTTCAGGTAATAGTCGTTATCACCCGTGAGAATTTCCAAATGTTCTGGAGCCAGGGTGTCCATGACTTCGATTGCCTCATCTGGAGTCTTGACGTAATACACAGTTCCGTAATCTCGCCAGGCTGGCCCAGCTATGTATTCAGTGGGCAATTCTTCCAATTGACGCTTAACTTCCTGGATTACTGCCAAGCCGAGTTCGCGGGAGGTTGTCACCAGTGACGCGGGCGATTGCTTGCCGTGTTCCGCTTGTCCCAGCAAATCGCACGCCACCATGCGGGCATTGGCTGTGCTGTCCGCGATAACAGCGACTTCAGATGGACCAGCCAGCAAGTCAATACCTACTCGACCAAAGAGTTGACGCTTAGCCTCTGCAACGTATGCGTTACCAGCACCGACCAATATGTCGACAGGCTTCTCTCCGAGCAATCCAAAAGTCATAGCTGCGAGTGCTTGGACACCACCGAGAATGAAAGTGCGATCCACACCAGAAAGGTAAGCGGAGTACAGCACTGCAGGATTACCACCCTCGGACGACATTGGTGGGGTGCACGCCATAGTCATCGGCACGCCTGCGACCTTGGAAACACCAACGGTCATAAAAGCAGATGACAAAATTGGAAAGTTGCCAGATGGCAGATAGGCGCCACAGCGTTCAATCGGAACATATTTTTGACCCAAACGCACGCCTGGTGTTGTTTCAATTTCAAAGTCAACTAAGTGCTTACGGGTTTCAACAGCGAACATCTTTGTGCGTTCTGAACCAATTTCGAGCGCCTTGCGAAGTTCTGGAGACAGTGTGTCACCAGTTTTGGCTAAGTCAGCTGCACTGAGTTCAAAGTCCTTGTCCCACTTGTCCAGGTCGCGGGAGTATTTACGAACTGCATCGATGCCGTTCTTTTCAATGTCCAAAAGCATGGCCGACACTGTTTCCATAACTTCAGGCAGTCGCTGCGCCGGAGGTGAATCCAGCTCTGGTGCCTTGAGTACTTCGATGTCAGCTTTGAGAAATTTCTGATCCGCTGCGGTAATCCTCATGATTGTCCTCTTCGCTTGGTGTGCCTATAGTTTAAGGCCGTCATGAATAAATGCTAGGCGAGGACAAGATCCTAAATTGCGCCGGACTTCAGGATTTGGCCAATGCTGCCGTGTAGATTAAAAGGGTGCTGTTAAAGGGTCATGTCCCTGCCGTAGGTGTAGTCAGGTCACAGCTAGCTCGCGTGAAACGCAAGCTAACTCGCCCTACTCAATCCACGAATGTTTCGCCAGGCACGTCAGAACCACAATTAGAAGACCGAGTCTTTTCTAGTCGAGATGATTTTTGTGCTCGGGTTAACGCCTATGCCGCTGAACATTCGGCGCTTGAGATTGGCCCGCTGGGTAGTCCGACAATCACGGTTCCACATGCGGAGTTTTTTGACATCTTGCCGACGAATGAACTTCGTATCAAAGCAGCTCAGAGCGGACATGATCCGGAAAAGGTGCCAAACATAGATTGGGTGTCGCCTACGGGTGATCTAAATATCGTTACTCGGCGATACCAGCTGATCTATTCCTCGCATGTCATTGAGCATCAGCCAGATTTGGTTCGTCATTTGCAAAACACGGCCCAACTGTTGACGGATGATGGCATTTATGTCATGGCGATTCCTGATAAACGGTATTGCTTTGACCACTTCTTTGATGAGTCAACTTTTGATGATGTTGTTAAAGCTCACGATGAACGCCGGAAAGTACCAACGCAGGATGCTTATGTACGCAGTGTTGCTCAGGCAACGCACAACGAACCTGGCCGACATTGGGCAGGAGATCATGGTCGTGACCATGATCGAGTGGACGAAATGGTTGTTAGCGCCTCGAAAGCCTACAAACAAGCTAATGGCGCTTATCTAGATGTTCATACCTGGTATTTCACGCCAGAATCTTTTGTCTCGATACTTGCTCAACTGCACGAGGCTGGCTTAAGTCCATGGCGAGTACGAAAGATGCAGCCCACACTTGCCAATACATTTGAGTTTTATGTAGTGCTGGATATTCCGGTCGATTCTCGCGGAACAAGCAATGCGGGTTCACAAGCTGAAACATTCTGGAATGCACAACGCAATGGTTGGACTACCACTCTTGAATTACGCCATCATCAGGTAGCCGTAAATCACATAGGTTTTGTGACGGCAGCACCCGCTGCAAACAATGCATTAGGAATTTTCGGCGATGTCTGGACTTCGTCCGTGCCAGGTTTTTCAAATACCGGATCAATGGGCCTCTTTGCTGATCCCAGAATTGGTTGGCTTCAAGAAGTATGTCCTGAGATGTCGGGCCTTCGGGTATTGGAACTCGGGCCACTTGAAGCCGGACATACTTATGCGCTGGAAAGCATGGGCGCAGAAGTAACCGCGATTGAATCTAGTATCAGTTCCTTTTTGCGGTGCCTTGCGGTTAAGAATGCTTTGCACATGAAATCGACCTTTGTATTGGGAGATTTCACTAAGTCCTTCGGCGACTGGAGATATGGGGATCTCATCGTTGCCTCAGGTGTGCTTTACCATCTGATTGACCCGATAGATATGTTGGTAAAGATTGGCAATAGTTGCGATCGAGTATTTATCTGGACACACTATTTTGATCCCAACTTGGATCATTGGGCCGAACCAATCAGGGCAATGGCGCGGACTAAATGGCATGTTTCGGCCAGTGCAAAAGTGCATTATGCCGGGGAAGAGTACACCTTAGTTCCACAACTATATGGCGAAGAATTGGCATGGGGAGGATTCTGCGGTGGCACCGCAACGCAGTCCAACTGGATGTTACGCGAAGATATTCTGAAACTGTTACGTCAATTAGGTTTCACACATCAGGAAATTGCCTTTGATGAACCGCAACATCCCAATGGTCCGTCCTTCGCAATTTACGCCGCTAAGGCAGAGCCTGACACGAAACTGAAATCAAACTGAACTAGATAAGGCCGTTACAGAAAGCCAGTAACTTCCAACCATGCAAAGTGTCGCCACCGTAAGGTCGGTCGAAAAGCATCTTAGAGAACTCTGTTCGGTCGGGCTCGGGCAGCATCCGCATGAGCTTCACAGCTTCGTAACTACCCATGGCTCCGCGGTACAGCAGGTCATTCTTGATTATGGGGATACCCAAAAGCATTGTCGAAAGCGCACTGTTATGAATCTGGCTATCAAGAGTAAAAGTGTGTAGAACCATACCTGTGGCAAAGTCTTTAAACTGTTGTGGAGCGCGCGAAAAATCAACACCTGAAGTGAATTCAAAAGTATCAAGAAAATTCTCTGGCAATTTACTCGCCTGAGTTTGTGTGCGGATCGGGCCCATGTCGCTGGATTTCGATGGTGAAAAGAATGTAAATATCTTGCGAATTACTTCCCCTGGAGTCGGAATTTCTTTAACCTCGTTCATGAGCCCAGTTGAACTTAGGTGATCTAAGAAGGTCGGGACTGATTCAGGAGTTTGTTCCAGTGTGGCTCGCAGGACTCGAACATTGATCTGACTATCTAATGCCTCGCGCTTGGATACGCAACGTAATAGACATTTGGTCAGTGCCATTTCGCCCAGCCGGATATTTCTCGGACGCATTTGAGAGCGATGGTACTTCTTCCAAAATTTCTTCAGTGATGGGTGGGTTCGGATGGCTTCAGAAAATGAAATGAAGAATGAACCTAGGTGATAGTGGTACTCAAAGTTCTCGGTGATACCCAATACTTCGTGTGTGGCGTTGATATGTGCATTTAAGGTGCTTTCGATGCGATCAGAAATATAGAAAACGCTGTCATTACCCATAATCACTCGCGGTGTTGACTGTACCTTGGCGGGATTGAGGATCCATTCAAAACCAAGTTTGTAGCTACCAAAGTCAGCGCCAAAATTCACTCGTTCAATGTAGTGATCAACATATGCAGCAATGTTGGGCGGATCGGTCAAACGTGCAGTGTTAATAACAAATGTATACATGCCCTGGTTCTTGGCAGATCGAAGTAGTCGAACTATGTCGGGCCGCAGTTCACCTTTTTCCCAAACTGCCAGCAGCAGGATTGGCTGCCCTAGGTGTGGTTCAGAAATGAAAGTTCGTGGGTTTGATGAAAGGGACTTAACCCAGGCAATTATCGACCGTACGGAATACACCACAACCAGTGGCACATACGAGAATCTAATGACGAGGACTCTTAGCATCGCGGGTCACCTTTCTTGGTTTTCCTGATTTTCTAGATTGTCTGCATCCATGGAATTTGTCTACATATATAGAGTATTGGCTCACCGTGCTTCCGAGAATTGCTACCGAGAATTCTCAGGCCTGCTCCCTGCGTTCATGCGGCCTGTCAGCAAGAACTTCGCCATGCAACATTGAAATTGTGCGGTTACAAAAGCTGTCGATCATGGCCTCATTATGGGTTGCCAGGACCAGGATTCCAGCCGATTGCATGAATGCTTGCAGGCGCTCTTGGGCTTTATGGGCAAACTCATTGTCAGCCGCTGCAATACCCTCGTCGATAATCAAAATCTCTGGGCGCAACGACGTCAGGATGGAAAATCGCAGTCGGGCAGCCATACCGGAAGAGTACGTATATATAGGGTGGGAAATTCGCTCACCAAGTTCACTGAAATCAGTGATTTCGTCAACCAGAGCCTTCATGACTTTGCTCGTTTCACCAAGTCGGATACCCACCGAGATGATGTTTTGTCGCCCAGTATCTTCTGGCTCGAGTCCGCTGTTCGCCCCGCCCAAAAGTGAAAGCGTTCGACCTTGCCGCAAAATAGTTCCGCTAAATGGTGGCAACAAACCGGATAGCACTGCCAAGAGCGTGCTCTTTCCCGAACCGTTAGGCCCAACAATTCCTAACCGGTCGCCTTCGGCCAAGTTCAAAGTGATGTTCTTGAGTGCTTCGACAGTCGTGGGAGCTGGCAAGTTTCGGGTGATGCGCCCAATGACTGCGCGCTTGAGGTTCAAATCCCTCGAACCCATAATTTGATATTCAACATTGACATTGTTGAGGTTGATAAAGCTCATTGCAAACCCCAATAAGTTATGCGCGAACGCGTCCAGGTGAAGATCGTTATGCCTGCAACTGCATTAAAGAGTGTGATCAACGTCAATACTGCAAATTCATGATTAGGCAGCGCAATTCCCAACAACGGATTTCTGATGCCATCCAAGAAGTAATAAAACGGGTTGAGTTCCAAGATTTTGCTTCGTGACGTGCCCAGCAACGCAGTAGGCACCCACATCACTGGTGTGACAAAAAACATGAGCCTCATAACAGCATGGATACTTGGTTCGATATCCCGAAATCGGACGGTGAGTGGCCCAAGCCAGAGACTGAGCAGGTAGGCGTTGAGTAGAAGCAAGCAAAATACCCACAGCGACACCCAAGATGATGAGCTGAAATGGAAATCGCCAGTGGCGATCAACGCGATGATGATAACTGCGGAATGGAGAAAGCGAATCACGCTGTCTGCGATCTTCTCCAAAATATTTGATGTCAGGGGTGTGGCGTGCCGGTTGGCAATGCCACCCACGACGATAAAAGTTGATGCTGCTTGTGACAGCAACGCACTGATTAAGTTAAAGACAATGAATCCCACGGCCAAGTAACTGACGTAGCCCTGAGGTTGCGTCCCAAACAGTGGACCCCACACAAATCCCACAGCAACAATGAAGAGCGCTTCTTGGATGACGTTCCACCATGGCCCCAGTGTGGTTCGACTGTATTGCCGGCGCACTGACTGCGATCCGATTTGCAACCACACTCGCCACGATCGAAAACCGTTATAGCCGTCATTGGTAGCTGCTGCGAATTTGTCCCGAAATGGTGAGTCAACCGGAGCAAACCAGGTCTCACTCGTTGTGGTTGTGCCGCGCAATGCACCAAGGGCACGTGACCACATGAGCATCAGTCCTTAAGGTTCGAGTGAGTTAGTGCGGGCAATCTTTCATTTACCGATAGTCACTTTGGTTGATTCAGGGTAAAGCGGCTTGCGGTAATCGGCGTCCCTAAAGTCTGCCACATCGGCAGATCCGACCATTTAGTCGAGAAAGATACATGCCCAAGTTCGCCGGTCTCGTGAATTCCTGGTTTGCTGGGCTCTATATAGTTGTGCATATAGGTGGCAACCATGCCACATCAAGTCAATACCGTGGCTTTTGGTGGCTTTTGGGCAGAAGCGGGTTTTTGGGCCTTGGAACCGAGCAGGTCGCCACCCTGTGATACCTTTGTCCAAACAATTTGGGTGAGGGCCACCCCTCACGAATTCCTAGTGAAAGGACCAGTCAACGATGACTGATTCAACAACCCGCAGTTCTCAACTGCGAACACGCCTGCTTTCTGGTGTGACAAGCATTGTGCTTGTGGCTACTGGTGTGGCTTTTGCTGCACCGTCAAGGGCGGCAGTTCAATGTAACCCCGGTGCATGGTCCGGCAACAATGGTGATGGCACATCTGCTGCCACAGCATACGAGATATCATCCGTTGACGATCTGAAAAACATTGAAGATTCCGGTTGCGACGATGACATGGTGTATTACGTTCTTACGAACGACATAAACCTCATCAACGAAACAGCGTGGGAGCCCATTGGTGACAGTAACTTCTCGGGTAATTTTGATGGACAAGGTTTCACGATCCAAAATCTTCAGGTAGATGACAACAATGGACTTTTCGATACTATATACAAAATCGAAGATGAAGCAGATAGTGCGGTCGTCAAGAACCTGAATATCACAGGCGAGAATTATTCTCCGAACTGGAACGATTATGTGGGTGGCTTGGCCGGTTATGCTGACGGTGCAACCATCAGCAACGTGCATTCGGCAGTTGATGTAACAGCTGATACGGAGGCAGGTGGCCTGCTTGGTTACGCAGACTACGAGAATGGTCAAGGAACTTCGATCATTAATTCTTCTGCATCGGGAGATGTCACAGCCAACGGAAATGAGACCTGGAGTGACATCGGCGGCCTTGTTGGTTACGCAGATTACCAAACCAATATCGTGAATTCGCATGCCACTGGTGATGTGAACACTGTAAGTTCCAATCAAGCCGATGGTGTTGGCGGCCTCGTGGGTTACTCCTACTACGCACAGATTGTGAACTCATCTTCGTCCGGCTCTGTCACCACAGACGAGGGTGATGATGTTGGCGGCCTCGTGGGTGATGCGAACTACACATCTATTGATGGTTCGAGTTCTTCGAGCACCGTTTCTGCTGATGTGAGCGACTCCTACAATGTGGGTGGCCTCGTGGGTTACTGGTACAACTCTGATTATTCAGGCACGATGACCAACGTTGAGTGGACAGGGACGAAAGTCAAGGGCTACGAAGCCGTTGGTGGGCTAGTTGGCTACTTCGATTCGGATGGCTACAACGGTGGCATTATTGGTGGATTCTCCTCAGGCAAAGTTGAGGGCATCAATGGCGACATTGGTGGCGCGGTTGGCTTTGCCGATTACGGCCAGTTCGTCGATATTTCTGTGACTGGTTCAGTCGAAGGCGATGAAACCGACGCGTACAGTGTTGGTGGAGTCATCGGCGATGCGAATTACGCACAAATTCACAACGCATCTGTTGTTGCTGATGTCTCAGGTCAAGGGGAAGTTGGCGGAATTGTCGGCGACTCGTATGAGACCTATACCAGTAACGTTGCCGTCACTGGTGACGTGACCGGTAGTGAATACGAAATCGGTGGAATCATTGGTTACAGCGAATACGATCGCGTGACGAATGCTTCCTACAACGGTGATGTACTTTCCGAGGATGACGGTTATGTTGGTGGCATCGTTGGTGAAACGTATTACAGCGACTTTGCACATGTGAGCTCCGAAGGCACAGTGACCATGAATTGCATTGGCAGCGATAGTTACGCTGGTGGCGCCGCTGGTTACATGGATGAGTCCAATTTGACCTATGCGCGTACATCATCAGATGTTATTGCTTCGTGCCCTGGCACTGACGATGCATATGATGTTGGCGGCTTGGTTGGCTACTTTGACTACGGCACCATTTCCAACTCGGCTGCCACAGGCGATGTGACCAGTGATGGTGGCACAGTTGGTGGCCTGGTTGGAAATGTGGGACAAGAAACGCACATCAATAATTCGTATTCGCGTGGCACGGTTACTGGTGAAGAAGATGGCATCGGTGGTCTGATCGGTGAGTTCGATTACGATGCTGAAGACCTCAGCGTCGTGAACAGCTACACCACCAGCACCGTTGTCGATGCCAGCCTTCCGGCTGACCGCGATATCGATGCATTCGGTTCACATTCAGATGCATACTTCGTAGATAACACCGGAACGAACTTCTTCTTGAAGGGCGATTACACGACCAGTGTGACCGATGCCAAGGGCTTAACTTCTGCAGAGTTGCAAGATGCTGCAGGACTAAGCGCTGCTGGTTGGAAGATCGCTGCTGATGGTGCCTGGTCCAAGAGCAACACCTGGGCACTGCATTCCACAGTCAACGATGGGTTCCCCTACTTGACTGGCCTGGATGCAGCTGCAACACCGGTTGTTAATCCAGACACCTGTGCACCTGCCAGCTTGACCACGATTGCCTTCACAGGTAACTCGTCCAAGCTGACCAAGGCTGCTAAGGCCACGTTGAATGCAAACGCTGGAGCTATTAAGGCATCGCTGTGTTCCACAGTTAATGTCAAGAGCTACAAGGGTGCATCGAAGAAATCCAAGGCAGTGGCTGCAAAGCGCATTGCCGTGGTACAGAG
>CAESAJ010000004.1_pt1 | contig 22817 bp, 20 predicted proteins | sample 7263501 | NCBI WGS metagenome assembly CAESAJ01 (sample SAMEA6814084, study PRJEB35770) | uncultured Actinomycetes bacterium | biome: Freshwater; feature: Freshwater reservoir; material: water | place: Czech Republic | collected 2017-05-23 | depth 30m m
CGGTTTACGACGAGGCAAAGCGATTTGGCGAAACACTTGTTGCGCATCATGTTCGCGAAGGCCTAGTAGACGCAGTCATCGTCAGAATTTTCAATACCTATGGTCCGCGAATGGATCCATTTGATGGCAGAGTTGTTTCCACTTTTCTGCGCCAAATGATGGTGGGTGACTCAATCACCATTCATGGAGATGGCTCCACGACTCGCAGCTATTGCTTCGTGTCAGACATAATTCTTGGACTTTATCTTGCAGCGATGTCGCACAATTTTGGGCCAATCAACTTGGGAAGCACCAATGAAGTTACGCTGTTGGAGCTTGCCAATGTCATGTCTGCTGTGATGGACGCCAAGCTGAAGATTACCTACGTTGCAGACTTGGAAGATAACCCCACACGACGGAAGCCAGACATTTCACGGGCTCATACTTTGCTTGGGTGGAGTCCAACTGTTGAGTTGCGAGATGGAATTACAAAAATGGCGCAACAAGTAATTGAGCCAAGCAAAAGCATATAATTCGTTTAGAGTTTTTCATTTCAGAGATCTAAATCGCTTAACTTGGTCGTTGGAAATTTCCAGGGCATTTTTTCCTGAATTGACAGACTGTTGCCATTCCACAGTCCAAGCAATCGCATCGTCCACACTCAGTTTTCCAGACCAAGAAAGTTTATTTCTGATTTTTGTACTGTCCAAGGCAAGCAGTCCAGCCTCACTTGGATTTTGAGACTGATCATTTGTCCATTGCGGTTTTTGCCCATACAAAGCCGCCACACGATCTGCAACTTCTCCCACAGTTATATTGGCACTCTCATCCGGGCCCACATTCCACCATTGATCGGTGCCACCTTTGAGTAAGTGGTCTACGATCGCGAGGTACCCATCGATACAATCCAATACGTGCTGCCAAGGGCGAATTGCATTTGGGAAGCGCAATGTTGGCTGTTTGCTCACGTCATATGCGGCCAGCAAGTCTGGCATCAGTCGATCTTTGCTGACATCTCCCCCGCCAATCACATTTCCTGCTCTAGCTATCGCAGTGGGGGTTTTTCCAAAACTATGAATCCAGGAAGACGTCAGAATGTCTGCCATGGCTTTTGAGGAACTATACGGATCCTCACCACCTAGTGGCTCCCATTCAGAATATCCCTCGGCCCGATTCGTATTGCGATAAACCTTGTCTGTTGTAATTACTAGAATCGCTTTCACATTGGTGAGTAGCTGTGAGGCTTCGAGTATGTTAAATGTACCCATGACATTGGTTTCATACGTCTGGCGTGGCTGCAAGTAACTCTCGCGGACCAGTGGCTGTGCAGCCATGTGTATCAACACGTCGGCATTACAGAGCGAAAACGCTTGACTTACCGTTTCATATTCCCGAATGTCTATTCGAAAATCATCTACCAAATAATCAGATAGCTGAGCTTTTTCGAAAAGGCTATTTGGCTCTGGGTCAAGAGAAAGCCCGGACACATCATGGCCTAGTTGCTTAAGCAACAATGTCAGCCAAGCGCCTTTGAAACCAGTGTGACCCGTCACCAAATAATGCATCTGCAGTTCCCTTTTGTGTTAAGCAATGTGGGCAATTTTGGAACTCTAAGGCGAACCATACTGTTAATAGAGATTACACCTAGAATGTCACTTGGCACTCATGAAGGGACCAAAAATCATGAAAGCAGTACTGCTAGCTGGTGGGTTAGGCACACGAATGCGGGAAGAAACCGAGTTCAAACCTAAGCCAATGGTCGAAATTGGTGGCAAGCCAGTGCTATGGCACATCATGAAAAATCTTTCACATCACGACGTAAATGATTTCATCATTGCAACAGGTTATAAGAGTGAAGTAATCAAGGATTATTTCCTTAACTATGAATCACGAAATAACGACTTCACCGTGAAGTTGGATGCTGGACATCAAACCACGTTTTACGGTCAGCATGACGAAAGCTCTTGGACCGTAACTGTTGCATTTACTGGGGAAAATACGCAAACAGGTGGACGCGTTAAGCGAGTTCAACAGTACGTTGGACAGGAACGCTTTCTATGCACGTACGGAGATGGCTTATCGAGCATTGATATCAACAAGCTACTTGAATTTCACAAGAGTCATGGGCGTCTAGCAACTGTTACGTGCGTCCAACCCACAAGTCGATTCGGTGTGCTGGACATCGCAGATGATGGAACCGTATTGCATTTCCGGGAAAAACCCAAGGTACATGACTGGGTAAGCGTTGGATATTTTATTTTTGAGCCTGAGATCTTTAATTACCTTGACGAAGATTGCACACTGGAAGACGTGCCACTTGCCCGGCTTGCAGAGGAACGTCAAATTGTTGCGTTCCACCATGATGGTTTCTGGCAACCTATGGATACCTACCGTGAGTATCAGGCGCTGAATAAGGCTTGGGATGATGACGATGCTCCTTGGAAGACTTGGTAGGACCGCTTAAATGTTGGCGGAAAGTATTAGTGGCTTGCATCTAGTGACTCATGATGTGTACCGCGACCACAGGGGATCATTTAGACGAACTTGGGATGCTGCGGACTATGGCGTTCTAGGCGAAGAATTGCGTCCAGCCCAGATTAGCGTTTCTCATAATTCAGGCAGCGGAACGCTTAGGGGCATGCACTACCTCGACATTTCTGTTGGTGAATTCAAGAATGTGACCTGCGTAAAAGGACAAGTGCAGGATGTAGTCGTTGATATGCGCCAAGATTCACCCACATTCAGTCAATACATGTCGTTTGACTTAAGCGAACTTAATAATGCGACATTAACAATCCCACCGGGATGTGCCCATGGTTTTCAACTACTCAGCGAAGAAGCTACATTGATCTACGCCATGCCAGTTTCCTATGAAAGCAACATGGAACGCGGGGTTCGGTTTGATGATCCAAAGTTAGCGATTGATTGGCTTCTTGCTCCAGAAAATATCTCACAAAAAGACCTCAACTGGCCCCTACTATGACATTGAACCAAAGTCGGATTCTTGTGAGCGGTGCCACTGGATTTATAGGGTCAAATCTCGTTCAGTATTTTGCGCGACAGGGACACCTAGTTATTGGTACCTACCGAGATCGGTCGGATAACTCCAAGCCTAAGGAAACTGAAAACATTCAATGGCTCCGCCTAGAAGATCAACTAGGTTCAAGCACTATTGACCAAGTCATCGCCTTGAGGCCATCACACATTGTCCACACCGCAACCGCCTACAAAGCGCATCATTCAAGCAGTGACATAACGACCATGATCGATTCGAACGTCAAATTTGGTGTCGAATTACTTCAAGCAGCTCATCTATCCGGAACTCAGACATTCATCAACCTGTGCAGTGCCTGGCAAGCATACAAAGGTGAACCAGATTCCGCACGGACGCTTTATGCGGCTTCTAAGAATGCATTTCTCGACTTCACCAAATACTTTCGCGACGTTCATCAATTGGATTCTCGCAATGTTTACTTGTTTGACACATATGGCCCGCATGATTCCCGAGGGAAGATTCTTAACCTACTACTCACACACGCCCAGACTAAAACCCCAATTGAAATGTCAAGCGGGACGCAACTTATCAATGCAACGCACATAGACGATGTATGCCGAGGAATCTCAGCAGTCATTGATACCAAAGATTCTCTGATTGACTATCAACTAAGGAACGAGCGTTCTCATACCCTTCGGGAATTCGTCACCCTAGTTGAACAAATAATTGAAAAGAAGATTCCCGTTACCTGGGACGCCAAACCTGATCGACCATTTGAGATGCTCTTCGACTGGAATATCGCACCAACGCCAAACTCTTGGGTTCCAGAGATAACACTTGAACAAGGGATTTTACAACTCTGGGATACAGAGTTTGACTAACTGACTATCGGAAGATTCCACAACTAATTACTAATCTTGCGGGGACTCCTCATTTTTCTTCAAGGTGTACATAGGTCGCCTTTGCACTTCAACATAAAGACGGGCTACGTATTCGCCCAGAATTCCGACGGTCAAAAGTTGAATACTCGAGCTGAACATAATCAGTAGTACCGTCGATGACCAACCTGGTACATCTGCACCACGTAGGTGACCGCTAATGACGATAATTGAACCTACAGCAAAGCCAATAAGTACCCACACGCCAAGCCACATGGCAATGCGTAAGGGACGACTTGAGAATGACACCACCGAGTCCCATGCCAGCGCCAACATGTGGCGGAATTTGTAGTGGCTATTTCCAGCAATTCGTTTTGCACGTGTGTAGAGCACTGTTTCCGATTCAAATCCCAGCCAAGGCACAAGGAGTCTATAAACGCGATTTCTCTCAGGAATCTGGTTGATTATTTCGACTACCTCACGCGCCATCATTCGGAAATCTGCAGCGTGCCGAGGGGCTTCTACACCAGTTAACTTGCGAATAATTCGGTAATACAAACTCGCGGAATACTTCTTAAACCACGAATCAGAAGTTCGATCGCCACGGACCCCATAGACAACTCTGACGTCAGGGTTCGCTTGAATAACGCTAAGCATGTCAAAGATGACTTCGGGTGGATCCTGGAGGTCAGCATCAATAGTGACTATCCATTGGCCGGCTGCGTTCTCTAAACCTGCGGTCAAGGCAATCATGTGGCCGCGATTTGCTTGAAGCGAGATAAGTCTCAACTGCGGCCATTCAGTACATTTCAGTTTAACTAGGGAGCTAGTTTCATCTTTGGATCCATCGTCAACAACGATGACTTCGTATGTGAAATCAACATCTCTCAGTAGTCCGTTCAGACGCGTAAGGCTGACCGTAATCGCCGCTTCTTCGTTATAGGCCGGCATGACTATTGAGAGGAAAGGCGACAGGTCCTGCACAAGAATGACTGTACCACTTGGGGGTCAGCGTGAACGTAATTTTCTCATTGCAACTAATCGCATCTAGGAGTGTTTACCAACACATATCGTTTTGACTCTCGCACGATCGTGCTCTTATCTAGTCCTTGCCCTTCAAATTCGGTACGCGTCATAAGGGTGCACGAATAGTGAACGGGTAGCCGTTTCCCATTCGAGACATATGTAACTTCGACCATATTTACAGGGATAGACGGTACTGAAGTCGCCAACATAGTTTGCTGGATGGGAGCCAGAATGAGATCAACACCTTTTTGTCTTGAAAATTCTGGCGACAGCAGCATTCTTTGCAGTTCTGGAGAAATAGTCTTGGACTCTATCGCGATACCTACTTGTCCTTTTTCCGTGCTCAAATGGCTGGTACCGATTGAAATGCCGAGCACGAACAGTGCCACCGAAACCACGCCCACAGGATTTTTGAGTTGCATCATCGCAAGCCCGTACATGGCTACGACAAACACACTGCTATAGGTCAACACAAGCTTCCAGGATTGATATCCAGTGGTTCCCCAAATTCCAACGCTGAGGACGAAAATTGCACTGAGAAACACGATCAAGTACGTAACTGGAGTAGTTGTTCGAAAACGAACTAAATCGCGTGCCAGGAAACCAAGGAGTGCTAGCAACACAACTAGGCTCGGAAGTTGTGTACTTAGATTTTGACCTGATCCAGCTACGCTACTTATGCCCAGCCAGGTCCAAATATTCCAAATGTACAACTCCCACCCTGCAATGCCTTGCTTGCCTATGTGTTCAACGACTCTAAAAGCGTTTATAGTAAACGGGTTAAGGGCAGCAATTACGGCAAAGACTCCAAGATATGGCACCAGCCAGGTTCGCATTCGTCCGGCTGCACCAGTCAAGCTCAAGACTCCAGAAGGATAACAACTGAGAACTATCGCAATTCCAGTTCCGAACCCAATCATCATCAATGCATTCTCAGGAGAAAACGACGCGAGAACAGCCAATAGGAACCCCGCTCCGACCGCATCCCATTTGTTGTCTTCTCGAGAGTTCGATTTCAACAGCAGGCTAAAGATCATAATTATGATCGGAATTGCCATGAGTTGCGCTAGGAAGCCACATGAAAGTAGATAAAAGTAATAGGGCGTGAATATGCAACTCACTGCAAGTACCGCAGTAGAACTTCCGGTAGGCAATTTAAGCGCTTCAATCAAATTCATCATGGCCAGGATTGCTATCAAGGCCGAGATGAATAGTGCCAGCAACCCAACTTTCCAAGTGTTTACACCAAGTATTCCTGCTAGTGAAGCCATGAATGTTTGAGTGGATGGATGGTCCAATTGACTAAGCAGATGAACCTTGGAGTCAAGCACTTGTCCTGAGTCCCTATATCCAGAAGTCAGAATATTCTGCGATTGAAGAACATACGATCCAAGATCGTTGTTCTCAGCTGAGTACGAAGTCAGGAAGAATCCGCGGAAAATATGAGTCTGAAAGACTTGGAAATAAAAAGCTGCTATCGCGCAACTTCCGGCAATTAGTGCAACAACGTATGAGGGCTCGACATTGATTCGTGGAACCCTACTCATAAAACCAGGCTTAATACCCATCGGTGAATTTCGCACTTTCAGGAAGTCGTTCAGCAGGAGCCCCAATATGACAAGAAGAGCAATCATCAAGCGGTATCTAGCCGGCGAAGTACCAAATCGAGAAATGACAAGTCCAGCAAGAATAAATGTTGCGTATCCGAAAACAGTGCGTTCGGCAAAAGGAAATTTATGTGGACGAAGATTCAAGATTCGATCAAAGAGTAAAGTTCCAACGATTCCAAAAAACAATACAAATATGCAAGCCAGAACAAAATATAGTGACCACCCAAAATGGATGTAGATCTCGGATACGAGAGAACCCCCATGAATGCGCATCTTCCCATTCTACATTGCATGGTTGGCAATCAATTGTGCACGTTTAGCACAAAGAAGGCGTATTCTTCTAAAGTACGCAAGTCCCACATGTACTAATTGAATTACGGGCGACTGGAGTATTCAAATCATGAACTTTACCAACCCCGTCGTCAGTGTCGTAGTCCCTATTTACAACGCAGCACCAACCCTGAATGAAACCCTTCAATCCATTTGTGACCAGACAGCGAAAAACATTGAAATTGTGTTGCTTGATAATGGGTCGGACGATGGTTCAACGGAAATCATCAATAGCTGGGCGCAACAAGATAATCGAATTCGAGTCTTACGCTGGGAAAGTGTAATTCCAGCTCATGAAAATTTCACAAAGGCAATCGAGAGTGCAACTGGGGATTTCGTCAAACTAATTTGCGGCGATGACCTCATTGATAGCACATGCATTAGCGAGCAACTGGAAGTCATGGTCAGCAATCCGGACATTAGTTTTTGCAGCGTTAATAGGCGAATTATTGATGGTGGTGGGAAAGTCATTTTATCTCGACGTGGATTTCGTGGTCGCTCAGGTCAAATTCCTAGGAAAACAGCAATTAAGCGATCGCTCATGGGCGGTGGAAACCTGCTGGAAGGAACCGCTGCTTCGCTCTATCGAACTTCGGCTGCCAAGGCTGCCCTTCCGTTCACTGATAAATACTCATACTTAATTGATTTAGATTTTTGTATTCGTGCGTTGGATCATGGTGATTTCTACCATCTCGACAAAGTTCTTGCTAGTTACCGAGTTCGAAGCGACTCAGAGTCATCCACAATGGTGAATGTACAGAAATCGCAATTGCTCAATTTCGTCAATGAACTCAAGAGCAATGGAACTATCGAGCTCAGCCCAATTCAGAAAATGATTTTTATACTAAATCTTTCACTCCAAGTCCTAGCAAGAAGAGTAATTTACTTCTTTCTTAAGAATCGTTCTAGCTCCAAGTAATCTGGTATATACACCTGAAGCGAGGGCTCACACTGTGGTCGGAACTCACAACTTAAATTGGAATAACAGTGCAGTCCGATATTTATTTGTCGGAGGTATCAATACCGTAATTGGTATGGCAATTTTTGGTCTTGTTGATTACCTTGCTCCAGTGCATACTTCAAATTTTGTTGTGCTAATTTCCATGTTCTTCCCCACCACTCTTATTTCCTACTGGTCGCAAACACGCTTTGTGTGGGACTATCAAGATCGGTTCCGACGGGGATACCCCAGATTCATCGCCACTAACCTGGTTAGCTTTGCTCTTAACTGGATGCTTCTGGAGGCCTTAAGCTTCTTGGGCGATCTAACGAGATTCCAAAATCAACTTATCTGTGTACCGATAGTCGTGGTGGTAGTCTTCATTTTGAACAAATTTTGGGCATTTGCCTGAGATACCAGCATCCGACATTTTGCATTGTGCCTGATTAGACATGCAAACTTGGTCTCTTCTTGAAAGGCAGTCTTGCTGTGGGTGACAAAGAATCTGGTCGAGGAGTTAATTCGTGTCGTGGATGCGGGCATGAGGATTTGGTCAACGTTCTCGACCTTGGGCTCCAACCGCTTTCAAATGGGCTAATCAAGATCGAATCTGAATTAAGTGCGACGTTGTATCCACTCCATTTGCGTGTGTGCAAGAGTTGCTGGCTTGGTCAGCTGGGCGAATTTGCAACACCAACTGAGATTTTCGAAGACTATCGATACCTATCATCTGTATCGCAGACTTGGATAAGTCATGCCCGGCTATATGCACAACAATGTGTCATCAAACTCGACTTAACACCAAGCGATTTAATTATTGAAATTGCAAGTAATGACGGTTATCTTCTCAAAGAATTCAAGAACCTTGGTATTCGAGTGCTAGGTGTTGAGCCAGCTCATAACGTAGCTGAGATAGCTCAGGCGCAAGGTATCGATACCATCTCGGAATTTATGGGTCAGCAAGTTGGCAAGCAGATTGCTGCTCAATATGGCAAGGCCTCACTTGTACCTGCAAACAATGTCTTGGCACATGTGCCGAATATGCATGACTTCTTGCTGGGAATTCGTGAGTTGATGTCCGATGAGACATTACTCAGCGTTGAGAACCCATCCATGATGAGCATGCTGGACAACGTACAATTCGACACCATTTACCACGAGCACTTCTCCTACTTAACCGCTACATCCGTCAATAAGGCAGTAAAAGAAGTTGAGCTAGAACTCATTGATGTCGAGCAACTTTCAACACATGGTGGCTCAAACCGTTACTGGATAGCCAAAGCTGGAGTTAGAGAAGTCCAGCCAAGTGTTCACAACACTTTGGCCAGTGAGCAAGAATCTGGTATTGACAATCTCGAAACTTACAAGAAGTTTCAAAGACGTTCTGAAGATGCAATTGCAGGTTTTAAGGATTTCCTAGTGCAGTGCGCAGCTAATGGACAAACAGTCCTTGGCTATGGCGCTGCTGCGAAAGCTGTTGTATTGCTGAATGCCGCAGACGTGTCAACAGATTTATTACCTGCCGTGGCAGATGCTGGCTCTGAAAAGCAGGGATATCGGATTCCAGGTGTTGACATCCCAATTATTGCTCCGGAATCTATGATCGATTTCGCACCTGATGTTGTTGTTGTTTTTCCATGGAACATTGCCGGTGAACTAAAGAGCGTTATTCAGTCGCTACTTGGCACCCAAGTTCAGATAGTTATTGCAATTCCAGAGATTCAGACGCTTTGAATACTCATCTATTGTAGGAATATTGGCCCCGTAGCTCAGGGGATAGAGCAGTGGTTTCCTAAACCATGTGCCGCATGTTCGAATCATGCCGGGGCCACATTACGAGTTACTTAACTAGGGATTTACCAAGGAATGAACCAGAATTTATTTTGTTGTAATTTTACAACTTAGTTCAAAGATAGACTACAAATATGTTTTCAGCCATGGTTCCTGCAAATGCTTCGCGGTTCTTTCCATCTAAGGCTGATGCGATTTCCCAGCCTCACGCATTGATCGACTTGGCCTGGGACGAATCTCTGGGGATTGTTACAAATGGTAGCTTTGATGAATCCCTAATTTCTCATGATGCTTACTACTGCACAAGCGTTGCCAACATTCTCGGTGAGATTGACTTACCAATTACTAGATACTTTGATTCCCTTTCAAGCAGACATTTTTCCACTGATCACAAAATTATTGACATTGGTTGCGGTCAAGGCGAATTTGTCGACTGGCTTCGGAATAGGGGTTATGATGCGCAAGGCTATGATCCTGTCGTTTCTGAACCAAACGCTTTCCTATTCAATGAGTATTGGAATCCGGATTCTATGGCTGCGGACTTATTTGTTATGCGGTGCGTACTTCCGCACATTCCTAACCCGTGGCATTTCCTGAATTCACTGTTTGACAGACATCCGGCGGCAAATGTGCTCATTGAATTCCAAGACCTGGAATGGATACTCAATGAAAACATTTGGTGGCAATTTTCACATGATCATGTCAATAGTTTTACGATTGGGAATTTCACGTCCCATTACCCAGTCATAGATACAGGAACATACGCCAATGGCGAGTGGAGTTGGGTCCTCATCGGTAAGGCAACTAAAGATAACTCTGGGCTGCACATTGAGAGGAATTCGACTATAGATGCCAGGCTTACTAAGGCTCAAAATGAAAGACAAGAAACCCTAAGCGTCATTTCCGAGCAATTTTTGGATAAGTATTCAGACTTCGTCCTCTGGGGCGCGGCAGGAAAGGGAATTGTTATTGCTGATGCTCTTGTCCATTTTGGACTAACCGAGTTAAGCGCGGTCGATTCGGACATGAGACGCTGGGCAAAGTATTTGGAGTGTTCTGGAGTTCTAGTTCACTCACCTGAGACGCTCAAAGACTCACTCAATTCAAACACCTACATAGTGGTCAGCAATCCCAACCATCTTGAAGCAGTTACTACTTGGGTGGATTCGCGTTGCAATGTGGGAACCCTAACGTCGCTCCACGCGCGGCTCGCATCACCTACAAATTGATGCGAGACCAGTGGAAATGCCCACATATTTAGATGTAAAATTTGGGCCATGACGAGTATTCCTGCCCACCAACAGAAAATCCCCAACGCGAAAGAATTCGTTGAGATGAGGGATGAGTGGCAGAGCGCACTTACTCACGATGAGCAGCTTCGCAGCCAAGCGGTCGAACTTCAGTCAGCTGCGGATAAGTACATGTACACATATCAATTCTCATGGCTCGGTGTTCCGATTATTCGCCTGCCAGATGACATTGTCTTGTACCAAGAATTAATCGGTGACATCCAGCCCAAAGCAATAGTCGAAACTGGAATTGCACGCGGAGGGTCTCTAGTTTTGTCTGCAAGCCTTATGCAGATGTTTGGTCTTGAACCACATGTCTTTGGTTTGGACTTGCAGATTTTCCCGCACACTCGTGAAGCTATTTCTACAAGTCGATACTCAAGAAATATTCAACTTTGGGAAGGTGATTCGGCATCACCGGATGCCGCACAAGCTGTGAAGGGTTTCCTTGCAGAGTTCTCCGAACCTTGTTTGCTGGTTCTCGATAGTGATCACACACATTCACATGTATTTAATGAACTCAGTTTATTGGCTCCACTCATGCCCGCAGGTTCAGTAATTCTTGTTGCCGACACGCTGATTGCCGAAATGCCGGAGAATGCGTACCCAAATCGCGAATGGACTAAAGAACTCAATCCACTCTCGGCACTAAATGAATTTCTTGAAACTAATCCGGGACATTACAGTCGTTTGGACAAGTACGGACGCAGAGCCCTGCAAACTGAGTTTCGTGATGGAGTTATTCTCAAGTCCTAGTCTGGATCCTCAAAGATTTCCATATTTTAGCCTTACCGGACTTTTGATCCTCAGATGCCGAACTTTAAAAATAGAGTTGAATTTCGCAATACACTTGTGGCCATGGCAAATGGTGAAACAACTACTAACCTGATTCGCTGCGTATACAAGGCGCTATTACGTCGAGAAGCTGATGCTACTGGAATAGAGCACTGGACACGTTACATTTCAAAGCACAGTGCTGAAAGTTTTGTCGCTCAATTGCTAAAGAGTGAGGAATATGCCTCGCTCATTTATAAGGACGAAGTTGAACGCTCTGAAATTGCTCGAATTGCAACCCTCACATCGTCGATGGTCAAGAGTAAACTCACCATAGTTGACATTGGATCTGTTGATCTGCCAAATACACCACACATGTGGGCCGAACTAGCTAATCACTGCCCGGTTCATGTGATTGGTTTTGACCCACTAGATGAACCTAAAGATGAGGTGTCATACCCAGATTTTGGTAAATTTGGATTAACTCGAACAACTAAGAATGTCGCGCTTGGCGATGGACATACTCATACGTTGCACGTCAACAGTGATGCATCAACTTCGTCGTTCTTCGAACTAGATGTGCGCGAACCATACGAACATTTGTCCACGCTAACGACAGTAAGTTCCATGCAGATCCCTACATCCCGAATGGATGACATAAACTTAGCGTCGCCAATTGACCTACTTAAGATGGATATTCAAGGGGCCGAGCTCATGGTCCTTGAACATGCACTACAAACCTTGAAGAATGTCGGCACTATCTATATTGAGGCTGGGTTCACCAGTTATTACAAAGAACAACCGTTGATGCCTGAAATCGACATATTCTTACGTTCACATGGCTTTAGGTTGGTAGATATTTTCCCAGCCCACTATCCATTCATAGGAATTACTGAAGTCTTGACACGTGACACGCTGATGTGGGGAGATCTCTACTACATCAAAGAGACTGCAGATGAACAGGTACTTGCAAGTCAGGCGCTTATTGCAGCCACGCTGTTCAATAAGGCAAACCTTGCCGCTTACCTACTGTCGCATACGTCAAAGCGCTGAAACCTAAAAGCAGCATCACTTTGGACAACAATTCGCCCACGCACTACACAGGCACAGACCTGCTGGAAGTCTTTCTCAATGCCACCAATTACAACAACAACATCGTTCGACTAACCAAAACAGCTCTGAAGTCAGATGACCATTTGCTTGACTTCGGCGCAGGGATTGGGAACTTTTCAGTCCTCTTTAAGGAACTGGGCTACCAAGTTGAAACGGCTGAACAGGATCCAGTCTTAGCTCAACGCTTAGTGAACCTAGGATTCACTAATCACATAGAACTTTCCTCGGTAAGAAATGCTTCCGTTGACTCCGTGTACTCCTTTAATGTGCTTGAGCACATTGAGGACGATGTCGACATGTGCAAGCAGCTGCACACAAAGTTGCGCGATGGTGGAACATTAATTCTTTATTTGCCAGCACTTTCGTGGCTTTTCTCGGAACTTGATCGTAAAGTTGGACACTTTCGCAGGTATCACCGAACCGGCATCATCAACGTGTTGGAAAGTTCTGGCTTTACTGTTACACAATGCCAATACGTTGACTCGCTCGGTGTCCCAATAGGAATTATATTTAAGTATTTTGGCCACAGAGATGGTTCGGTATCGAAATGGCAAGTACAGGTCTTTGACAAAATTGTGTTCCCAATGAGCAAATTCCTGGACAACTTCTTCATGTATGTTGGAGGAAAGAATCTCTTTGTCGTGGCACATAAGATTTCTGGTCCACTGCCCTAAGGCTATTTTTTAAGAAAGAATTTGATTCGATCAAGGGGATTACTCGCTCGCCCCTGTGCGTATCGCATCAGTTCGATGGCAAGTTTTGCTTTATCTAACGTGGAATTCTTCAAAGTTCCAACGCCGGCCACAAACGGCGCACTGTGCTTGATTTGATCCTGGCGCTGATCAAATGCCACTGCAGACTCCGGATGATCGAAACAGTTAGCAAGTCCATGCATATTTAAGAATCCAGCAAACCGTGTGAATCGCTCAGCATGACCACTGACCATGCGCGTCGGATCCCAATGTGCTGCAAGCTCTGTTGCCGAGGAATAGGTTTGAGCTGTTACAAGATCAACATGTGGAATGTTGAAATAGTCTGCTAACTCCTTGGTCCGTGAATCGTGAGCAATCAAAGTAGCGGGTGTTCCAGAAGTAAGTGCAGCGATTGTGCCGTGAATGCGAGTTCCAAATGAAAAGTCATAACCAGCAATGTCTTTGCGCCAGCTTGTGACATCAAAATGGAACTTTGCTCGGTGTGAAACAAAGAGCGGATGGTCGGAATAGTTCGGCATACCAAGATAGTCAAGATTTGCCCTCACGCTTTTCCCGTGAGCAATCATCTTTAATGTGACAATATCTTGCACAAAGTAATCCAAGTTCTCATAATCTCGCACACTCGAAATCAGCAACTCATTTAATCCCGGCACATAAGGCGATACAGTCAATGCAATTTTTGATTGGTGATCAATTCGAGTGGGCAATAGCCTTAAGGGAAGTTCCATGCCGTGAACAAACATCGAGGGACAGCCAATGACTTCAACTTCTGAAAAGCCCAACGATGTTAAGTAGTTAAGTGTGAGTTCACCACGAACTCCAATGCTAGGAGAGCGAGCCAGCACTGATCTGACAAATCTGACGACGTCACTTCGGATACTCTCAAGACTCGAAAAATCCTGACCAAGCGGTGCTTGCGCACCTACCCCAAGAATGACTACCGGAATCGTGAGATTCTCTATTAATTCCGTCAGCCGACGCAGAGTGCCTTCGTAACCAATTCGAAAGGCATTGGCCAACGGAACAATCATGACATCAAAGTGATCACTAATCCATGCCGCATGTTCGGAGTCAGTGACTCGATGGCTTGATGTTGTTGATTGATTCGAAGTAGTCAGGAGCTTATGAGTAGCTTCCTGATAGACCAGATTGCCCATGTTGTCACTGAAATAGTTTGTTGCCAGTGCAGCACGGGGACTATAGGACTCAAAAGGATGTTTGCCTGATCGAATCAAGACTTTCATTGAAGGCACTAGCCAAGTTTAGTCTGGGCTTCTATTCTGAGTAATGTTCGCCGTAGTAGGCAAGAATCTCCTAAACTTGGCGCAATACATAGCCCTATGAGTAGGTCATCCAACAAATATGATTCCTGAAGAGCTAAAAGCCCGCGTAAACCTAACTATTTCCTGCCGCGATACGGACGTCATCCCCAAGGTGAAAAATGCCGGAGAAATTGCATCAATAAACGGCGTTGAAGTTCAAGTAATGCATAACGGAATTCACGTGGTGAAAGACGGTTACCTAGGAAGCTGGACGACTGAAATTATTCGACAACTCCAAGGGCATCACGAACCTCAAGAAGAAATTGTCTTCTACGAGATTCTGAAGAGAATCAATGAAACTAACCATGCACAATCAGTTTGTATTGAACTTGGCAGTTTCTGGGCCTACTACAGCATGTGGTATCTCAAAGAGATTAAGAACTCACAAGCCATCATGATTGAACCGGATCCTGCTTACATGCAAGTCGGCAAGCTAAATTTCGATCTCAACAACATGATGGGTACCTTCATTCATGGTGTTATTGGTGATTCGCCAGGCCAGTTAATGGACTTTCAGACCGAATCATCTGGCGTTCAGCGAAATATTCGTCAATATTCACTCTGGGAGTTGCTTGAGATCTCTCAGCAATCATCAATTGACTTACTAATGTGTGACATCCAAGGTGCCGAAGAGTTCATTATTCGGACGGAGCGGGAATTCTTTTCTTCTGGAAAAGTGCGTTTTGCACTTATCTCTACTCACCATCATTCAATTTCAGGCAATGCAATGACTCACTGGGATGTGCTCGATGCTCTTGTGTCAATGGGCGGACACATTATCTGCGAACACTCAATATCGGAATCCTATTCAGGCGATGGATTGATTGCAGTTTCATTTGATGAGCGGGACAAAGATTTCACAATGGAGTTGTCGCGTGCCCGTCAAAATGAAAGCGTATTTCCACTTATCGAACGTGAATTGCGAGAAGCTCAATGGCAACTCAAGAGAGCAAATTCTAGGGTGAAAAAAATGGAATCAAGTTACTCTTGGCGTCTCACTGCACCAATTCGGCACCTAGTCAGACTGTCAAAGAAAAAGAAACTTAAGTAACACCGATTCTCCACACAACCGCTTATGCTTTAATGATGCGGAAAGTGAGATGGACAAAAACCCTGACTTTGGCTCTCACGCTGTCATTGCCCACCATAAGTTCTGCACCCGCATTTGCCGATGATCCACTGCCCATAGTCGTCACACATCCCCTTGATGGCACTATGGCAAACGTCAAGCATCTTGCTGGCTACGCCGGACAATCATCAGTGCTACCTGGTGAAAACCTGTCCCTGCATGTGTTGAGCCGCCGGACCTATTCCATACTGGTGAACCGCATCGGCAGTTACGGCGGCGGAAATGGATCACTGATATTCAGCCAACTTGATCAGCCCGCAGTTTCACAACCTGCACCGAAGTTCACTAAGAAAACCCGAATGGTTGAATGCCATTGGAGTGCCACGCAGTCTCTAGACACCACCACTTATGTGCCTGGACTGTATGTTGTTCGACTTGAGTCAACTGATGGCTTTGCACTTATTCCATTTGTGGTGCGAACAGCCAATCCCAGTGGGACAACGCTGATGAAGGTTGGGCTACTCTCTCTTCAGGTCTACAACGAATACGGCAAGTACAGCGCCTACGAAGGCGGAAAGAATCGCAAGTTTGGTAAGCGTTCATATGTTGTCTCGCTCAATCGCCCTATCGATCCGCTGGGTTATCGCACCTTTAAACAATTTGAAGTGCCTATTGCCACCGCAGTAGATCGAACTTTGCCCAATGCCTCGTGGACCACTGACTACGACGTTGCAACTGGTGCCACGCCGCTGGCAGGAGTTCGCTCCATCGTTACTGGTGGCCACGACGAATACTGGCCTGTCAGCGAGCGAAAAGCTGTGGAGAACGCAATCAAGGCTGGGACAAATTTCTTTGTCACTGGTGCCAACACCATGTACTGGCGAGTGCGTCTGCAAAGTGGACCTGATGGACCAAATAGAAGAATTGCTATCTACAAAGAAAAGCGCAAAGACCCTGTTAAGAAATCACAGCAGACCACCGTCCGCTGGCGAGATTCCCCCAAAGTGAATCCCGAAAGCGCAGTAATGGGCACAAGCTACATGCAGTGGTGGTATCACTGTCGCAGCAGCGATCGACCTTGGAATGTGGTCGATGCAAACTGGTGGGGATACGCCGACACTGGTGTGGTGTCTGGTCAGCAAATTGCTGGACTTGTTGGCCGAGAAGTCGATCAAATAGTTTCTTCGTATCCCGTCCCAAGGCACACTCAGGTCATTGCTCATGGCACTTACAAGTGCAAAGACACCGGCAAACGTTTTGATCGCAATCACGATGCCACCTACATCACGACAAATTCTGGTGGAGCAATATTTGCCTCTGGCTCCCAACGTTGGCCATGTGCAGTCAATGGCGCCTGTGCCACGCAATGGATCACTCCAGAGGCAAATGCTTTCGCTAAAAAGGTGACCGAAAATATTTTGCTCGCTTTTGATGCCGGACCCGCTGGAATCACCAACCCGGCCACTTACAACGTCAAGTCAGTCACTGGAAAGCGACCCAAACGTCTGGACTGGTAATGCTGTGGTTGCCAATGTCCGCAGGTTTGTTGGGCAGTTGCGGTAATGAGAGAATGAACGCATGACATGGCTGATTACTGGCGGAGCTGGCTACATCGGTGGCCATGTCGTTGCTGAAACATTGAACTCTGGCCGAGAAGTCGTCGTTCTCGATGACCTATCCACTGGCATTCGTTCCCGCGTCCCAGAACTGGTGCCATTTGAACAAGTCTCACTGCAAGATCGCAACGCTGTCTGCGATGTGTTTTCCAGATACCCAATTACTGGAGTGCTCCATCTAGCTGCCAAAAAGCAAGTCGGAGAATCCATGATTCGACCCGATCATTATTGGCAGGAAAATGTTGGCGGGCTGATCAATCTGCTGGAAGCCATGAGCATGCATCACGTGACTAATTTTGTGTTTAGTTCTAGTGCTGCGGTTTATGGTGAACCAAACATTAGCCATGGCGAACTCCTGCGCGAAACCGCAACCTGCAACCCAATCAATACTTATGGAGCCACGAAATTAATGGGTGAATGGCTCAGCAATGGCTATGTTGCTATCGATGGCTTAACCGTTGCCGCTTTGCGCTATTTCAATGTGGCCGGTGCTGGACAACAACATTTGGGTGACACTTTTGCGTTGAATCTTGTTCCTATAGTGCTCACTGCATTAGACAAAAATGAGGCGCCCACCATTTTTGGCAACGACTACCCCACTCCTGATGGCACGTGCATACGCGACTACGTCCATGTTCAGGATTTGGCGCTGGCACACGTGGCAGCAATGACATTCGTCGAGAAATCAGATCCAGGATTTGAATCAATAAATGTGGGGACTGGAATTGGTTCGAGTGTGAGTCAAGTGATTCAGGCAATTGCCCAAGCCAAAGGTATCGACATCAGCCCGAGTGTTTCTTCGCGCCGAGCAGGTGATCCCCCAGCTTTAGCTGCTGACGTGACAAAAGCAAAAGAATTGCTTGCCTGGCAAAGTCGCTATGACCTTACTGATATAGTCACCAGCGCAGTTGCTGCTTGGGAGCACAACAAGAACTCAATTTCAAATTAGTTCAGTGCGTCTTGCTCCTGTTTGATCTGAGTTTGCAGATCACTAATTCTTTGAGCTACATCCTTATCCAGTCCACTATTGGGAACTCGTCCATAAGTCACATGTGAAGTCCACAGTTTTACCTTCTCGACGCGCTTTCCAGGACGCGGTGAATGCCAAATCTTGCCGGCTCCTGCGTAAATTCCGACATGGTAAACGCCACCCTTGCCGTGGAAAAACACCAGATCGCCAGCTTTGGCCTTTGAGGCGCTGATGGTATCAGCCCACGCAGCCTGACTTCCGGCAACTCTAGGTAACTTGATTCCAGCCTTCTTAAAGACGTATTGGGTATAGCCAGAGCAATCAAAACCATTGGGTGAAGTACCGCCACGGCGATAAGGCACCCCAGCAAAATTGTCAGCAATGTCGAGGATCTTGGACCCTTGAACTTTGGGTGACTTGACTTCAGATTGAACAACCTCGAGCTCGCTCAGCAATGCCGTAATGCGGCGGCGAGAAGCCCCCCGCTCGGTCACGGTATCGCGTTGTTGTAAATAGTCCGCGACAGAAGCCTTCAGATCAGCCTTAGCCACGACCTGTGCCACAGGTACTTGACTAGCAGTCAAGAGTGTTGAAGATGCCACATCCTGGTCAGATGCCAGGGTCGCCCCTAGTCCGCTAAATGACAGCGAACCGACGAGTCCAACAAGTGGTACTAATCGAAGGGTCTTGCGGTAATTACGGGCTTTCTTGTGCATACGTGCAGTCATACGTCTCCCGACGCCTGTGAGGTGAGCTGTCGGGTGAGGCCGGGAAGCAGCCTGTCAGATTACTGACTTAACCCCTAGACCACATGCCTTGCGGCTGAAGTCACTTACCTGTGGTTCCCCCACTCTCACCCGAGGTTGTTTACCCGCTATCAGGGGGTGAGACTTGGCGCCCCGTTAGCGTCGCCCCTGGTTAGGGACTTATTCACCGTAACTCAGCATTCCGACGTGCTCGGTGTCGCAACACTCCACCAAACTGGGCCGTGGGGCGGATATTCCCCGTGGTTAAAGGGCCATTGCTGATTCGGTTATTTTTGTGACATATGCCAAAGTCTGGGGTTATCCACAGGGAATTGCCCATGTTTGGTCATTATGTTCCCTGCCGCAGTCAGGTACCAGGGAGGTGATTAAAGTCCGCGAGAAATCGACATAACAGCTGGCCCCAAGACCACAATGAAGATTCCTGGCAAGAAGCACAACATCACGGGCATCAAAATCTTTACCGGAACCTTTTGCGCTGCTTCCCGAGCCCGATCGCGTCGTTTCATCCGCATCTCGCGGGACTGTTCCCCAAGGACTGCTGCAATCGGGATACCTAGTTTGTCTGCCTGGACAATGACAGCCACAAATCGCTCCAGGTCGGGGCTATCGTTTCTGGCCGCCATATCTTGCAACGAAGCAATCATCGGTTGGCCCAGTTGCATCTGACGTTGCACACGAGAAAACTCTTGCGAGACCGGTCCTTCGAGGATTGTAGAAACCTGAGCCATAGCCGCCTGAAAGGTCAGCCCTGACTCAACACACAAATTGAGGATGTCAATGGCATCAGGCAAAGCTTTATTCAGTGCCATTGCACGCTTGGTCCCTGAGTTATATGTCAATACATCAGGAATCATAAATCCGGCAATCATAATGAAGACCGATATGAAGGCACCTTTGAATGTTCCGTCGAACTGCGTTGCAACGGCATAAACAAGGCCAACAATTCCGCCTAAGACTTTGCGCCGAACCAGCGTGCGATAAGAAGTCATGTCCTGACGTCCCGTACTCACAAGGCGTTCGCGAAGTCTGCGTTTGTATTTGGTTCTGATGAGGGAGTTGCCGATTTTGTCCAGAAGTGTGTCCCGTGCAAGTGCAGAAGCTGCCTGATTAGGGTTGCGCGGAGGCGGTGCATAAGCAGTTAACACATTTTCAATACCGACCTGGCGGGCTTCTCGTTCGCCAAGGTTACGTGCGACCATCAAGCCGACGATTGCACAGAAGATAAAAGTTAAGAAGGCCAAGAGCTGCGGTGTCACTGCATTCATAGGGTCATACCTCAATCGCCACAATGTTCTTGATCCAGAACCAGCCACTGGTGACTAACAATGAAAACACTGCAAGCATGACCATCCCTGAGCGCTGCGTCCAAAACACTTGCACATACTCTGGTCGAGTCAGTCCCAAGAATCCAAAAACACCCAAAGGCAGAGCCAACAATACATATGCCGAAAGTTGACCTTCAGCTGAAAGTGCCTGCACTTCGCGTTTGAGTTCTGCTCTATTACGAATAGTTGTTGCAGCCGTATCCAGAATTTTGGATAGATTTCCACCAACATCTCGTTGAATTTGCAACGCAGCAATGGACCATCGCAAGTCATCACTATTCATTCGTTCCGCTACCCGCGCCAGTGCGCCTTCCAGCGTCGACCCGACTCTTACTTCACCCAAGGCCCGACGCATTTGTCGCTCCACAGGACCCATGCCTTCTGCTGCGGCCGAGTCAACCGACTGTGCAAAGGACATACCGGCACGAAGCCCACTGGCAATAAGGACTAAGAAATCAGCCAAACCCGATTCAAACAATCGTAAATGCTGGGCAGTTCGTGAATTGAGCAGCGCATTTTGAGCGCCATAAACAATTCCGGTGCCTAAAAGAACCGCAAGAAACCAAGCGCCCGTTGCCAACTGAACCAAAAAGAAAATGCCCAGAAAAGCCAATATGCACATCGTTATCCATCGCTGCGGAGTTATCTTCATGTCAGCGCGTTCAATACGTTCGGCCAACACTGGGAAGGCACGCGAGCGAATACTGACCGCTGCTGCCTCTGGATCTTGCTTGCGCGTATTCCTACTTGCAATGTCAATGAATGGATCATTGGCCGAGGACTTGAGCCCGAAAGCGGACCTGCGGGTGTCGTAGTCTTCCAACGACTTATCCATAGCAAGTTTTCGACGATTAGCTATGAGTCGCCGAATGCCCACGAATCCAAGGCCACACAACACCGCCAGTGCAATTGTGGCTCCTATCGGACCTGTCACAAGCTGCGAAAGAGATACTGCTGTATTCGATGGCGTAGGCATTGGTGTTGTTGGTTCGGGCGTGGGACGGGCACTTTGAGACGCAGATGGTAGCGGCGCTGGCGCGGCCTGTTCTAGTGCGCGACTTAAAACAGCTTCTAACTTCGTGTCATCGTCTGCTTGAAATACTCTGCCATTGCCGGCATCGGTAAAGGACGCCATCACTTTGAGATTCGCATCTGTTGCTGCAATAGCCACAACATCTAAGGAAATTCCTGAATCAGCAATAGCTTTCTTGACCGTGGCGGCGGTTTCATCACTTGAGGTGTCATAGCCATCGGTCAGGACAACCAATCTTGTGTTGTCTGGATTGCTAGCCAAGTCGATTGCTCGCACAACACCGTCGTACAACGCCGTATTTCCTTGTGCCTTCACATTTGCAAGTGCTTCAACAACATCGGGAATGCGCGAAGTTAACGCCACAGTGTTAACCGCATCAGAGTTGAAAGTCACTAAAGATGCGCGAACCCCATTTGGAAGATCATTGAGGAATTTCTTGCCAACAGACTGAGCAATGTCAAGCTTCTTACCTTGCATTGATCGGCTGGCATCAATGACAAGAATGATTGAATCGTTGGTCGCTGCTTGCGCAGCCGGGGCATAACCGCACAGCACCAAAATGCTTGCAACTATCGCAAGCGCCGTGCGTCTCATCGTCGGAAATACTCCTGAGATAGATGAACATCGCGTTGTGCTAAACGCTCAAGGAAGTTCGGAATTATCCCAGTGGCAACAAGTGATCCGATGGAACCGCGAACCCCTTCGTTATATTCAAAAGTGAAGAGATCTTGCATCACGATGATGTCACCTTCGAGCCCCGTGATTTCGCTGATTTTAGTAATCTTGCGTGAACCATCGCGCATACGTGATTGCTGTACCACCAGGTTGACTGCATGTGTGATCTGTTCCCGAATTGCGCGCATGGGTAAGTCCATGCCAGCCATAAGCACCATGGTTTCAATACGTGAGATTGCATCTCGAGGTGTGTTCGCGTGCACAGTCGTCAAAGAACCGTCATGACCCGTATTCATCGCCTGCAACATGTCCAATGCGGCTCCGTCACGAACCTCGCCAACCACAATTCTGTCGGGGCGCATACGAAGTGAGTTTCGAACGAGATCACGAATGGTGATCAGACCACGGTCTTCGGAATTTGGTGGACGCGACTCTAGTCGAATCACATGTGGCTGGCTCAGAGAAAGTTCGGCAGCATCTTCAATGGTGATGATTCGCTCGTCTTCTCCGATGAATGACGACAGTACATTGAGCGTCGTGGTCTTTCCAGAGCCAGTTCCGCCACTGATAACGATATTTAATCGACCTCGGACACAGGCTGA
>CAESAJ010000005.1_pt1 | contig 22144 bp, 24 predicted proteins | sample 7263501 | NCBI WGS metagenome assembly CAESAJ01 (sample SAMEA6814084, study PRJEB35770) | uncultured Actinomycetes bacterium | biome: Freshwater; feature: Freshwater reservoir; material: water | place: Czech Republic | collected 2017-05-23 | depth 30m m
GACATGCCCGTTGCTTCGCCACCGACAACCAAAACCAATGGTCCGGCGACCTGCTCAACATCCAAGTTGTTGAGGTCGGTATCACCGTCGGCATCAAGACCGATAATCGCAAAACCCTGTTTGCGATAACTCGTCAAAGTTCGCGTCAAATTCGTAGCTCGCGCCACCGGAACACGCGCTGCCGCACCTGCGGATGTCTTCCAGGCAGAAGCAGTCATTCCTGCAGCTCGACGTTCTGGAACCAGCACACCATCCACACCGAAGGCAGCCGAGGAGCGAATCACAGCGCCGAGATTGCGCGGATCTGTAACACCATCAAGAGCGACAATAAATGTGTCATCGTGATCTAGCCGAGCATCATCAACCAGATCCTGTGGGTCTGCATAGGCATACGGTGGAATGCGGGCAGCAACACCCTGATGCACAGCGCCATCAGTCATTCGATCAAGTTCACCGCGCGGTGATTCCAAAAGGGCGATGTTACGTTCACTTGCGATATCTAAAATCTCTTTTAGTCGATCATCCGGAGTGATGTACTGCTGGATGTACACTGCATTCGCAGGTATGTCTGCGCGAAGTGCTTCGAGTACTGAATTGCGTCCAGCCACCCATTCAATACCTTCGCGATCACGTGGCCGGCTGACCTTGCTCGATGTGCGGGTGGCGCCCTTTTCAGCAGCCTTCTTGCGCTTGGCAGCTGAGTGATACGGGCGGTTTTCAGCCTTAGGAGTTGGGCCTTTGCCTTCTAGTCGTTGTTTTCCACGACCACCGGAGCCAACTAATGCGCCCTTGCCTGATTTACGTATCGCGCCTTGACGCTTGGAATTTCCTGCCATTACTTCTCCAATGTCCATCGGACACCGTCGGCGCCGTCTTCGAGCACAATGCCTAAATTGCGCAGTTCATCGCGAATTGCATCCGCGGCTGCAAAGTCTTTGTCTTGCTTTGCAGCAGTGCGTTGTGCAATTTTTGCCACGATCAGAGCGTCCAGTGTGGCCTGGATTTGAACATTTGACGCGACATTAGTTGCTGCCCAGGTTTGTGAGTTGGGATTGACACCCAAGATTTCCAACATAGCCACAACTTGCACAATGTGGGCCTTCAAGTTTTCAGGAGCTGGCTTGTTCGCGAGTTGGGTATTGCCTGCTGTGACAACTTCATGCAGAACCGCCAGCGCTGCTGGAACGTTGACATCGTCATCCATTGCAGCAACAAATGCCGCAGGTAAGTCACGGAGCGATTGTGGACCAGCAACTGATGTATCAGGTGCATGCTCAGCAGCACGAACCAAGAAATTTTCAATTCTTTGAAATGCCACTGCTGATTCTTTAAGAGCTGCGTCACTAAATTCCAAATTGCTGCGGTAATGCGCTGCCACCAGATACCACCGAAGCTCAATTGGTCGAACTCGCTGGACGACTTCGCTCACCACAAGTGAATTTCCCAGCGACTTGCTCATCTTTTCGCCAGCTGTTGTCACCCAGGCGTTGTGAAGCCAAAAGTTAGCAAAGTCCTGACCCGCGGCTTTCGACTGAGCCACTTCATTTTCGTGATGCGGGAAAACCAAATCCAGACCACCGCCGTGAATATCAAATGCGGTGCCCAGATATGCCGCTGCCATCGCTGAACACTCAAGGTGCCACCCTGGTCTGCCATCGCCCCACGGGGTTGGCCACGATGGCTCGCCGGGCTTGACGCCTTTCCACAACGCAAAATCTCGTGGATCCTTCTTGCGCTTGTCGCTTGTCGAATCAGCAGCGGGTAGCAACTCGTCGATACGTTGACCAGATAAGTTTCCATATTCAGCAAAAGAGCGGACATCAAAATAGACGTCAGCGCCCACGGCGTACGCATGTCCGCGCGCTATTAACTGCTCCATCAACGTAATCATTTGTGTGATGTGGCCAGTGGCCCGAGGCTCCACCGTTGGCGGTGTGCAACCCAAGATTCGGTATGCCGATTGAAATTCGCGTTCGTAATGAGCAGCTACTGCCCACCAGGGACGACTTTCGATTTCTGCCTTAGCCAAAATTTTGTCGTCAATGTCTGTCACATTCCGCACCAGCGTGACATCCAGGCCCTTGGCGGTGAGCCATCGAACCAGCACATCAAATGCGACTCCCGAGCGAATATGCCCCACATGCGGTGCAGATTGCACAGTGGCGCCACACACATACATTGATACCTTTCCAGGTACTAATGGTGTGAATTCGCGAACTGCTCTGGTTGCAGTGTCGTAAAGGCGCATAGCCCAAGACTACTTAAGTAATGCAGACCCAAGGAAATGCGCGATTTGGTCCGATTAGCGCGGGACAATGTTGTCAGGAATTTCTCTTAGTTTGAGGTAGATATGAAGATTGCCATTGGCAGCGACCACGCAGGATTTCAGTTGAAGGAAGTGCTGCGTGAATGGCTAAGTGCACAAGGACACGAAGTTGATGACTGCGGTACGTACTCCAACGAGCGTGCCGATTACCCCAAGTTTGGTGAAGCTGTCGGGCTCGCTGTTGTCGAGGGTGACGTCGAAATGGGTGTTCTCGTGTGTGGCAGTGGTCAGGGCATTTGCATGGCCGCAAACAAAGTAGCCGGGATTCGTGGTGCAGTAATTCGGGATGTTGCCGATGCCCAAATGACACGGGCACACAACAATGCCAACGTGGCCTGTTTTGGTGAACGCATAACAAGTGCAAAAGACGCGATTGCAGCCTTAGAGGTCTTCTTGACCACTGCGTTTGAAGGTGGACGTCATGCAACTCGAGTTGGGCAACTTGAAGTTCTCGACGAGGGTTTTACTCTTCAAGACTAAGTAAGTCTCTAACGCGACTGTTCTATCAAAGCGTTTGCAACCGCTGCGATACCTTCGCCGCGGCCAGTCAGGCCCAAGCCATCTGTTGTAGTGCCAGCTATCGAGACTGGCGCTCCACCAAGAGCACGCATCATGGCTGCCTGCGCTTCCAATCTGCGTGTTCCTAGCTTTGGCTCGTTTGCAATGACTTGGACGCTGACATTCACGATGCGCCAACCTTGATGCGCCAATGTTGAAGCTACTTCTTCCAGCATTACTGTGCCCGTGACATTTTCGTACTCTGGGCGATCTGTTCCAAACATTCCGCCAATATCACCCAGGCCAGCAGCACTGAGCAATGCGTCACACACTGCATGTGCGGCAACGTCTCCATCAGAATGCCCTTGGCAGCCATAGGGTACTTCTGGCCACTCTAGGCACGCCATCATCATCGGGCGCCCCGGTTCAATTGGATGCGCGTCTACGCCTGTACCTATGCGTAAGTTGCTCATGACTCTCCTAGAAACGCCTGGGCTATAAGTAAATCATCTCTCGTGGTGACCTTTATTGATCGCTCATCACCATTGACAGTTGTAATTGCAATTCCCATGCGCTCCACCAAACCTGCATCATCAGTTGCATTCTGTGCGGGATCTAAGTGAGCTGCCACCAAGGTCTCACGCCAAAATCCTTGGGGAGTTTGCACACGTCGAAGACTGGATCTATCAATGGTCTCAATACATGCACCACCAAGATCTACTCTGCGAATAGTGTCGATTACTGGCAGAACAGGAATAACAGCTCGCGCGCCATCTGCGAGCGCTTGAACTACTGATTCACACACATGTAGTGGAACAAGTGCTCGAGCAGCATCATGAACGAGTACAAAATCGATTTCCGGATCCACGAACTTTAGCGCGGCGGCAACGGATTCTTGCCTGTTGCTTCCACCTGGAATAACGACAACATCTGCATCAACTTCACTTAGCAAATCTGCGGCAGCCTCAAGAAAATCTGTAGGAGCAGCCACGACGATGGTTTCGCACACTGAACTGAGTGCCAATGCCGAACGCGTCAGTAATGAAAGTCCATTGAGGTCAACAAAAGCTTTGGGTAGTTCTCCACCGAATCTTTGGCCTGAACCTGCTGCGGCAATAATGCCAACGACCCGACGATTCAAAGCAACCAAGTCCGAAGCCACCATGTCTTAAGCCACCGCGTCCGCAGACACGATGTCGGGATTAGCCGACATTAGGAAGCGAGTACCTCGTCAAGAATCTCTTCGGCGCGAATTTCAGTGGTTCGTTCAGCAAGTGCAATTTCGCTAATCAGCTGTACTCGAGCGCGATGCAACATGCTCTTTTCGCCGGTTGAAAGCGGCTTTTTTTGCGAACGTCGCCAAAGATCCCGAACAACTTCAGCGACTTTGATGACATCACCAGAAGATAGTTTTTCAGTATTTGCCTTGAAACGACGTGACCAGTTTGCTGGATCTTCGGTGTATGGCATGCGCAAAACGTTAAACACTCGCTCAAGACCTTCTTGACTGGTCACGTCACGAACACCAACGAGATCTAAATTGTCGGAAGGAACACGCACGGTCAGATCACTCTGATGCACCTTGAGGACTAGGTATTCTTTCTCCTCGCCCTTAATGATGCGCTTTTCCTTAGAAATGATGTCTGCTGCACCATGATGAGGGTAAACAACAGTTTCTCCGACTTTGTACGCCATGCATTTTCCTTTGAATCAACACTCTCGCAGGTCTAAAAGCCTGCATGTGAACCCCAATTCTACCATGCCCGCGTGACGTCCTCTCGCAGGAAAACCCCTTATCCAATGGGTATTCTTGGACTGGCACAACAGTGTCGCGTGTCACTTGCTTCCCGCGGGATTCTGATGACATCGTCAACAGCAGCCCAAGTAGAGTTACAACCGAATACGACGTAAATCGCAAGGAGAATTAGTCGCCATGAAACTATCCAAGTCATTTGCCATACTTGCCGTTGCGGCGACACTGGGTCTGAGTGGCTGTGCAAGCGGATTTGGTGCATCGACAAATGCCCAACAAGCATCAGGCAATGGCCGTTCAGCTTCAATTGGCGACATCGAAGCTCGAGCTGTATCGCTCATTGTTGATTCAAAGAATCCAGGTGTGGTTTCACTTATTGCAACATTTGTCAACACAAGTTCTTCTGATGCCAGCGCAATTACCGGAGTAACAGTTGGTGGCAGCCCAACTGAGGCGCAATTCCCAATTGCCCTGCCAGCTGGTGTTGCTACTCAAGTTGGTTACAACTCAGATATCTACGTTCTACTCACTGACAGCATGAACGCCATTAAAGCCGGCAACATGCAGGACATCACTATCACATTCGCAACTGGAAAGACTTTGGAGCTAAACGTTCTCGTCAGCGCCAACGAGGGTCCGTTTGTCAATGTCACTGTGCCTAGTCCCACACCAGTTGCCGTTTCTCCTGCAACACCCGTGCCAAGCACAACTCCTGCGCCTTAAACTTCGAAACGATATCCCAGTCCACGAACAGTGGTCAGGTGGACTGGATTAGCAGGATCTGGCTCGATCTTTGACCGAATTCTTTTTACATGCACATCCAACGTCTTGCCATCACCAAAGTAATTGGCTCCCCACACCCGGTCCATCAATTGCCCGCGCGTGAGTACACGACCAGAATTTCGCACCAGGATTTCTAAAAGTTCAAACTCTTTGAGAGGCATAGCCACTTCGTGGCCATTAACCGTGAGGATATGTCGGTCCAAATCCATTCGTACTGGTCCGGCTTGGACAACTAATGTCTCTTCTTCACTTTCATCAGCAGTGCCTCGTCGCAAGACGGCGCGAATTCGGGCAAGTAATTCTTGCGTAGAAAATGGCTTCGTTACATAATCATCGGCACCGAGCTCGAGACCTACCACCTTGTCGATTTCGGTATCTTTGGCAGTAAGCATGATGATTGGAATGCGGCTCTTTGTGCGAATGGTGCGACACACTTCAGTTCCTGAAATTTCCGGCAACATCAAATCCAGCAAGATTAAATCAGGTTTTCCCGATTCAAATTTCTTTAGGCCTTCACTGCCGTCTTCAGCAAGATCTACTTCGTAACCTTCGCGGGAAAGCATGAAAGATAATGCCTCGCGAAACGACTCTTCGTCTTCGATGACAAGTATGCGCGTCATTATTTTCCTCCAAAATCGGGGTTACTTTGATAGATAGGTAATTGAAGCGTGAATGTCGATCCTTCGCCTGGGCGTGACCACACTTCGATATCACCACCATGGTTGATGCAAATATTTTTCACAATTGAAAGCCCTAGTCCGGTTCCACCCGTATCTCTGCTGCGCGCGGGATCAACGCGGTAAAACCGTTCAAAAACTCTCGATTGATCGGCTTCAGAAATTCCATCACCTTGGTCGGTGACAAATAATTGCACCCTTTGATTCACCACTTTGGCACCTACTCCAACTCGGGTATGAGCCGCCGAGTATTTAACAGCATTTGAAATAAGATTTCGCAATGCGGTTACTAACTGTCCTTCATCACCAAAAACACTAATATCGCTATCAATGTCTTGAACAATAATTTCTATATCCTGTTTTTCTGCTGCTATGTGTACCGCATCAACTGCTTCGGAAACACAAGCAGCTATCGAAACCTCTTTAAAGTTACGCACTGCTGCTTCGCTTTGAACTAAGGACAACTCGACAAGGTCAGAAACTAATGCATTCAACCTTTGCACTTCGATTTGCATCCGAGATGCAAAACGTTTTACCGCTTCAAAGTCATCTCCGGCCGCTTGCACCGCCTCAGCTAATAGTGTGAGAGCCCCTGCCGGTGTCTTGAGTTCATGGGAAACATTCGCGACGAAATCGCGCCGCACCTCATCAAGGCGCCGCTGTTGACTTAAGTCCTGCGCAATGGCCAAACTCACACCATTGGCAAGCGGCGATACATTGAGTCGAACTTCCCACTCTTCACTGCTAATTCCGGGACTGCTAATGCCAGGTCGCACAAGCATCAAGTCCTGTGCGAAAGACTCGTTTGCTTTGTGGGCTTTGTTGATTAGCAACCGCACTTCCTTGGGCACCACCTTGTTGTTAGCAACAAGGCCCATCGCGACACTATTGGAACTTGCGGCAATAACCCCGAGTCCACTATCAACAAGAACCGCTGCATCAGGAATTGAATCCATGATTTCAGCTAATGCTTCCAAGCGTTCGTGCGGGTTTTGATCTGTTGACGATCGCCGATTTCCCAGTGTTTTTCCCAAGACAAATCCCAAAACGAGGCTGGCTATGAGCAACATCAACCACACTTGAGCAGGCACATAATAAGAGTAAGTGAACCGACACCTTGGAAGTACCAGCGACTAGTTCGTTCACCCCTTGTTTGCTGGTAAGACACTAAGAATTTGGTAATACGGCCAAGTCGCATCAGTTTTAGCAAGGTCATCGCCGTTTACCTGGGCTAAAGTAAGCACATGCCATATGACTACGCTCAGGAACTTGAATCAGTTACCAGTGACCTTGTAAAGATGTGCGAGCTCGTTAATCACGCGATAACCCAGGCAACCACCGCGCTGCTTAACGACGATTTAGAGATAGCACAAACAGTCATCGATGGTGACGAGGCTATCAATACTCTCAATCAGCAAGTTGACGAGACCTGCATGCGCATCACAGCCCTTCAGGCACCAATAGCTGGTGACCTGCGCTTGGTCATCGGTGGCATTCGAATGGCAACATCCATTGAACGAATGGGCGATCTGGCTTCGCACATTGCAAAGCAGGTTCGGCTACGTTACCCAAGTCCTTCAATTCCCGAAGACCTGAAGAAGACTTTCAGCGAAATGGGAGATGCTGCCAGCATGATCACAGCAGCTACGGCTCGAGTCATTAAAAATCGCGACACGGACCTCGCTGATGACATCAAGCGATTCGATGATCAACTAGATCGCTTACACCGCGAGTTGTTTACTGTTGTGCTTTCTGATGATTGGGACAAAGGCGTCGAAGCCGCAATTGATGTGACCTTGCTGTCTCGCTTTTACGAACGATTTGGCGACCACGCAGTGACCGTAGCTCGCCGCGTTATCCACATTGTGACTGGCGATCCATACACAAAGTAGGACTTTTGCAAGGCATTCGCTGTCAATGAACAGCCTTATGTAATCGTTGGTAAGTTTGGGTATAGATACTTATGCCGAATGATCCCGCCTTAAATCGCATCGCTATTTTGTCGGTGCATACATCGCCACTCCACCAGCCCGGTACTGGCGATGCCGGCGGCATGAATGTCTATATTGCCGAAACAGCCAAGCGTATTGCGCAGCGTGGTATTGAAGTCGAAATCTTTACTCGTGCTACTTCTGCATCAGATCAGGACATCGTTTCACTTGCCGACGGCGTCATCGTTCGACATATTTCAGCAGGTCCGTTTCAAGGGCTGCGTAAAGAAGATTTGCCGGCACAACTGTGCGCAGTCACAGCTGGCGTCTTACGTGCTCAAGCTGCACGCCCCGAGGGCTTTTACGACCTCATTCACAGTCATTACTGGCTCTCGGGCCAAGTTGGTTGGATTGCGCAAGAGCGCTGGAATGTTCCACTGGTGCACACAATGCACACCATGGCGCGAGTTAAGAATTTGCAATTAGCTGATGGTGATTCTCCAGAACCTGCAATTCGCGAAATCGGCGAGGAACAAGTTGTCACTGCCGCTGATCGATTAGTAGCAAATACCGATGCTGAAGCACATGAACTTGTTTCGTTGTATCACGCAGATCCTGAAAGGGTCCGTGTCATTCATCCCGGTGTTGACCTGGATCAATTTACCCCTGGCGATCAGAACCAGGCACGCAAAGATCTCGGCCTGGCCCAGGACGCATTGGTGTTGCTGTTCGTTGGAAGAATCCAACCACTGAAAGCACCCGACTTACTCATCAAGGCTGCCGCCGAACTTGTGAGAAACCGACCTGAACTTCGATCTCGAATAGTTGTGGCTATTTGTGGTGGCCCATCTGGAAGTGGGTTGGAGCGGCCAGATTCCTTGATCTCATTGGCTGCAGAGTTAGGAATCAGCGATCTAGTGCGCTTTGAACCTCCAAGGTCGCGCGCCGAGTTGGTCCATTGGTTCCACGCAGCTTCTATATGTGTTGTGCCGTCATACAGCGAATCATTTGGCTTAGTTGCAGTGGAAGCACAGGCATGTGGCACCCCAGTTCTCGCTGCAAGTGTTGGTGGCCTGACTACAGCTGTCAGCAATGGAGTCAGCGGTATTTTGGTCCCAGATCACCAACCACAAACTTGGGCCCAGGCGATTGCAGAAGTCATCACCGATTCGATTCGGCTGCAACAACTCAGTCTCGGTGCTGTTGCTCACGCTGCTGGTTTTGGCTGGGAGAAAACAACTGATCAATTACTCGATGTGTATCGCGAAGCGATTATGTCAGCGAAAGTTTGGCAGTAGTGAACTCTAAAGAATTAGTTAAGTTTCTCGAAGACAACGACATCGCGTATCAAGTAGCTAACGACTCCACGGTGATTGTGACATTTTCCGGCAATCATCGTAAAACAATCACAGTCGTGTGCAGTACGGGTCAGAGATACCTGCGCATGGAAAGTTTTATCGCTCGCAATCCCGACGAGAATCACCAAGTGGTGTATCGCTGGTTACTTGAGCAAAATGTAAAAATTCCAATGGCTAGCTACGGCGTGGATCAATTTGGGGACATCTATTTGCGCAGTTCTATGTTGACATCCACAGTGACTCCCGATGTCTTGGACCAAGTTCTTGGGGTATTTGCCCGTAATTCAGAAGAGTCATTCAACGTCATTCTGGAACTTGGTTTTCGCCAAGCGATAGAACGGGAATGGGCTTGGCGCACAAGTCGTGGCATGAGCACCGAGAATCTTGAGGCCTTTTCACATCTGATCAATGAATTGGACTGAATCTGTCTCACATGTGTCTAGCCACAAACTCAGCTAGCTAGGGACCGTAACTGCACGATCACATCTAAACTTGCGGGTATGGCGCCACATACGTTGATTTTGGTTCGACACGGTGAAAGTCTCTGGAATGAAAAGAATCTTTTTACTGGCTGGGTTGATGTCGATCTCAACGAGAAAGGTGTGCGAGAAGCCCATCGTGCCGGTCAACTTCTAAAGGAACATCAACTTCTACCCGATGTTCTTCATACGTCCTTACTGCGTCGCGCGATAAGGACCGCAAACATTGCACTTGATGTAGCTGATCGACATTGGATCCCGGTGCAGCGGTCGTGGCGCCTCAATGAACGGCATTACGGCGCACTTCAAGGAAAAGATAAAGCGGCCACACTTGCCGAATATGGTGAAGAACAATTCATGTTGTGGCGACGTTCTTATGACGTACCACCTCCTGCCATTGCAGCGGATAGCGAATTCGCGCAAACCAACGATCCTCGATATTCCGATCTTGGGCCTGCGGTTCCCGCAACTGAATGTCTAGCTGATGTAGTGGTTCGAATGATTCCCTATTGGGAATCCGCTATCACCCCAGACTTAAGGTCGGGAAAGACCGTGATGGTTGCAGCTCATGGAAACTCACTGAGAGCACTGGTGAAGTATCTTGATGAAATCAGCGATACCGATATTGCTAATTTGAATATTCCAACGGGTATCCCATTGGTGTACCACCTTGACGCGGACTTGAAACCGATTGTTTCAGGTGGAACTTATCTAGATCCAGATGCCGCACAGGAAGCAGCCGCCGCAGTGGCTAACCAGGGAAAGAAGTAGGACGCACCACACTCCAGGGAACAGTAAGTTCTCCTAGGCTCCAACGCACACTGGTATCAATGACGGGATAACCCGATGCCGCAAGCGATTCTATGGTTGCTACCCAGCGTTGCCGAGGCCCAGAACTCACTAACGCCGGGGATTGCCAAGCGCGGTCCATGGCGCTCAGGAAGCTGTGTAGCGGCTGACCTGGCACATTCTCATGAATCAGAACTTTTGGTAATCTCGCTGCAATCTCCGATGGCACATCTAACGAGCCCACATGCACGGACATCGTGAATGTTTCAGGCTCTTGCGCACCAGCACGGATCGACAACCAGGTGCAGCGTCGGCCAATCTCATCACAGGTGCCGTCAATCAAGAATCCCTGCGGTGCTAGACGGGCGGTCATTTCGCGCCAAGCCGGAACTACCTCATCAGCATCGTATTGTCGCAACACATTGAATGCCCGAATGGCAATTGGCTTTCGGTCGCGATCAAGGGGAACTGCAAAACCGCCTTGCTTAAACTGCAAACCTGATACCGCCAAGTACTGGGCATCCGCTACTCGTTGCGGATCATTGTCAAAGCCCACAACTTCAATGTCTGCTCGCACATGTTTGTACAAGCACTGATGCAACTCTGAGGTTGTCGAAGGACTTACTCCAAAGCCAACGTCGACCACGATGGGATCATGCGCCGCTCGGATTGTTCCGCACACCGCGTGAAGCATCCATCGGTCCACTCGACGCAACCGATTTGGATTTGTGGTACCGCGAGTTACATCTCCAAGAACCTTAGTCATTTCACAACGCCTAAACTCAGATGCGAGGTACTTTTCAACACACTCTTGCTAGTACCGTATTACTCGGTTGACACAGCGGCTTGAATCTCAAGCTCTGGGATTTCTCCCTTAAATTCGCCGCGGAATGTAAATGCAGCATCATCAGCATCTGACTCGACATCAACGATGACGATTTCCCCTGGTTTGAGATCGCCGTAAAGCATCTTTTCACTTAACGGATCTTCGATCTCGCGCTGAATAGTGCGACGCAATGGTCGCGCTCCAAGTACGGGGTCGTAACCTCGCTTAGCAAGCAGCGCCTTAGCAGCCGGAGTTAAGTCAATAGCCATGTCCTTGTCCTTGAGTCGAGCGTCAAGACGGTCAATCATCAAATCAACAATCTGGACGATTTCGTCTTGGCTCAACTGGTGGAACACAACAATGTCATCAATACGGTTGAGGAACTCCGGACGGAAGTGCGTCTTGAGTTCGTCGTTTACCTTGGCCTTCATCCGCTCATAAGAGGTTTGAGTGTCGTTAGCATCGGCAAAGCCTAAATTGACGCCTTTGGCAATATCACGGGTTCCAAGGTTTGTCGTCATGATGACAACAGTGTTCTTGAAATCAACCACTCGACCCTGTGCATCCGTCAGTCGGCCATCTTCAAGAACCTGAAGCAATGAATTGAAGATATCGGGGTGCGCTTTTTCGATCTCATCGAAGAGCACGACGCTAAATGGTTTGCGACGTACCTTTTCTGTTAGCTGACCGCCTTCTTCATAACCAACAAATCCTGGAGGTGAGCCAAACAACCGTGAAATTGTGTGCTTCTCAGAGTATTCAGACATGTCGAGTTGAATCAGTGAATCTTCATCACCAAATAGGAATTCGGCCAATGTCTTGGAAAGTTCAGTTTTACCAACACCGGAAGGGCCAGCAAAGATGAAGGAGCCACCAGGACGCTTGGGATCTTTCAATCCTGCCCGAGTACGACGAATTGCTTGCGAGAGCGCCTTGATGGCCTGTTCTTGCCCAATGACCCTGCGGTGAAGTTCGCCTTCCATCGTGAGCAGTCGTTGCGATTCTTCTTCGGTCAACTTGAATACTGGGATGCCAGTTGTAGCAGCTAGCACCTCAGCGATGATTTCTTCATCAACCTGTGCCACAACATCGAGGTCCCCGTCTTTCCATTCCTTCTCACGAGTGACGCGATCTGCCATGAGATTCTTTTCATCATCACGCAGCGAGGCAGCTCGTTCGAAATCTTGGGAATCAATTGCTGATTCTTTGGCTTTACGGACATCAGCAATTTTGTCGTCAATGGCACGTAAGTCAGGTGGCGCGGTCATGCGTCGAATACGTAGTCGCGCACCGGCCTCGTCGATCAAGTCGATGGCTTTGTCGGGTAGAAAGCGATCGTTAATGTATCGATCAGCCATCGTCGCCGCAGCTACCAAGGCAGCATCGGTAATGGTTACTCGGTGGTGATTCTCGTAACGATCCCGAAGACCCTTAAGAATCTCAATAGTCTGAGACAAACTTGGCTCGTTCACCTGAATTGGTTGGAATCTGCGCTCTAGGGCAGCGTCCTTTTCGATGTACTTGCGATATTCGTCGAGTGTCGTTGCGCCAACTGTCTGTAGTTCACCACGAGCAAGCATTGGCTTTAGCATGCTGGCTGCATCGATAGCACCTTCGGCAGCTCCTGCGCCGACCAGCGTGTGAATTTCGTCAATAAAGATAATGACGTCACCACGTTGTTTGATTTCCTTGAGAACTTTCTTAAGGCGCTCTTCAAAATCACCACGGTAGCGAGAGCCGGCAACCAAAGCGCCCAGATCTAATGAATAGATCTGCTTGTCACGCAAAGTTTCCGGAACTAAACCTTTAACAATATTTTGCGCCAGGCCTTCAATAATTGCGCTCTTTCCAACACCTGGTTCACCAATAAGTACTGGGTTGTTCTTTGTGCGACGTGAGAGGACTTGCATGACGCGTTCCATTTCAGCAACTCGGCCAATCACTGGGTCAAGTTGGTTATCGCGAGCAGCCTGTGTGAGATTGCGCCCGAACTGATCAAGTACGAGTGACGTCGAAGGTGTACCCTCGCTTGCACTTGTTCCTGCTACCTGTGGCTCTTTGCCTTGGTAACCAGAAAGCAATTGAATGACTTGTTGGCGAACACGATTAAGGTCAGCACCTAGCTTGACCAGCACCTGCGCCGCTACACCTTCACCTTCACGAATCAGACCGAGAAGGATGTGTTCGGTTCCGATGTAATTGTGGCCCAGTTGTAGTGCTTCACGTAGTGATAGCTCCAGAACTTTCTTGGCACGAGGCGTGAATGGAATGTGACCACTTGGTGCTTGTTGGCCTTGTCCAATGATCTCTTCGACTTGCTCACGCACTGCTTCGAGCGAGATGTCCATGCTCTCAAGTGCCTTGGCCGCAACGCCTTCGCCCTCATGTATGAGGCCGAGCAAGATATGTTCAGTGCCGATGTAATTGTGGTTGAGCATTCGCGCCTCTTCTTGCGCCAGTACTACCACTCGTCGGGCCCGGTCTGTAAACCTCTCGAACATTTTCACTCCTCGTGTGTGCCTTCCCCCATGTTAGACGGGGTTGGTGACCTTCACCTCGTGGTTTTAGGTACAACAGGTTTCACCGGCCTGGTGTTCCCAATAATGAAAGGCTGTCCTACTTATATGTACGCCAGAGGCGAACAGACGAAAGCTTGCTTAGAGTAGTCTCATGCCACGTTTCATTCTGGGTGTCCTTGCTTTCGCCCTGTTCATCTATTCATTCGTGGACTGGCTGCAAACGCCTACGCCACGCAATTTGAGTAAACCAGTGTGGTTTCTTGTCATCGCGCTGCTACCGATTGTCGGCCCGATTTTATGGTTGCTCTTTGGTGCCATACGTGGAGGCGGTGGCGGATGGGGTGACGATGATGCACTTGCACCCGACGATGATCCTAGTTTTTGGCGAGACTTCGACCGGACGTCATAGCGGACTACGAAGCCCAGACTCGAAGTTCCACCATTAATTGATTCCACATACCCGTCATCTGCAGTACGCCTACAGCAATCATCATGATGCCACCAATGCGCATAATGGCACGAGAATGTCTTCTTATTACGCGAATACTTGTTGTGCCTCGATCAACAAACAAAGCGAATATCATGAATGGCACACCCAGGCCAACGCAGAAAGCAAAACCAAGTATCGCTCCGCGGCTTGCACTGGCTTCAGACAACGCCATAGTTTGCACGGTCGCTAGTGCAGGTCCGATACATGGCGTCCAGCCCAGTGCAAAAACAAATCCGAGCATGAATGCACCAGTGACTGTGGCCTTTGGAGTTCGATGAATTCGAAATTCTCGTTGCAGCTTTGGAAATATTCCTAAGAAAACCAATCCCGCTGCGATGATAAATACACCCATCACGGTTTGAATAGCACGTTGATTGATGAGCAAAACTTGACCTATGCTGCCAAAAGCCGCGCCAAAGGAAATAAACACTAATGAAAATCCAAGAACAAAAGCCATAGTTCCCACAAGAACTCTGGTGCGACTTGGCTTGCGTTCTGATGCTTGGACGCCAGCAACTCCTGCGACATAAGACAAGTACCCAGGCACTAATGGCAGCACGCAAGGAGATACAAAAGAGATAAATCCTGCAAACATGGCTACCGGAATTGCTAAGAGCAAGGAACCATTTGTGAGAGTTTGGGTCACTTCGGTGGCGAACATGAGTTACTAAGCGCCTGACACTTTGCTTGCCTTGGCCAACAAATCTGCGGAAGGCTCGGTGTAAACAATCGCAGAAAGTTCATCGTCGTCGAAAACCAATGAGGTTAATGAAGCAAGTGAACATTGTCGCTTGCGAGGATCATGTGCAAATCTGCTTTTCTCAAACTTGAGTCGGCAAATCCAGATTGGCAATTGGTGACTCACCAATACAGCTTCATGACCGAGCGCTTTATCTCGCGCATCAAATACTGCGGTACTCATGCGCTCGGCTAGGACTTTATAAGGTTCTCCCCACGAGGGTTTGAAAGGGTTGTATAAGTGTCGCCAAGTGCGTGGATCGCGCAGCACTCCGTCGCCCACTGAAACTCGTTGACCTTCAAAAACGTTGTCGGCCTCGATCAAATTCGGATCGGTGGAAATCGATAGCCCATGCGTGCGCGCAATCGGCTCGGCAGTCTGCTGAGCTCTTTCCAATGGCGAGGCGACAACTAACACAACGTCGTTGTGAATCAGAGCTTGCGCTGCTCGAAGCGCCATATCCCCGCCAAGACTTGATAAGCGGTAGCCAGGCAAGCGACCGTACAGAACTTTTTCTGGATTATGAACTTCGCCGTGGCGGAGTAAATGCACCGTCGTTCGAGTCATGAGCTACTTTCGATTAGGTCGCGCGACGTCGAGCCGCTGAGCGTCGTCGCGAAGGCCGCCAAGCCACCGTGCCGGATGCCGCTGCTTCTTCGCGCAACGCGGCTCCATGAGCAGCTAAAGCCTGCGCTAGGACGTGAATGTCCGCAGACTCTGGCAACACATCAACACGCAGGCCGTGCTCTTGAGCGGTCTTGGCAGTTGCGGGACCGATACAGGCAATGACACTCGATGGGTGAGGTTTACCTGCAATTCCTACCAGATTTCGAACGGTACTACTTGACGTGAAAACCACAGCATCGAATCCGCCGCTCTTGATTGCTTCGCGAGTATCGACATGTGGCGGCGCTGCTCGCACCGTGCGATAAGCCGTGACATCTTCAACTTCCCAACCAAGCTCGGTCAGACCAGCCACCAAAGTGTCGGTGGCGATATCTGCTCGAGGCAAAAAGATTCGGTTGATCGGGTCGATGTATTGCTCAAATTCGGGCCATACATCAAGAAGCGCTGCGGTCGTTTGTTCGCCTTCAGGAATCAGGTCAGGTCGCACACCCATTGCGATAAGTGCGCTTACGGTGTCGTCACCAACTGCTGCTACTCGAATTCCAGAAAGTGATCGAGCATCCAAACCGCTGGCGAGGAAACGTTCCCGAATTGCCCGAACCGCGTTAACGCTGGTGAAAATTACCCATTCAAATCGTCCTGAGACCAGCCCGTGAATGGCTCGCTCCATCTGTTGCGGAGTCCGGGGTGGCTCTACCGACATAGTGGGAACTTCAAATGGCACTGCCCCGTAAGAAATCAACATATCTTGAAGGTCGCCAGTTGAATCCTTAGTGCGAGGAACGAGCACGCGCCAACCATGCAACGGACGAGTTTCATACCAAGCTGTACGGTCGCCAACAGTGTCACCAACAATGACGATGCCAGGGCCTTGGTGCTTGGCTAGTTTCGAGGCAGGTCCAATGGCTTCAAGTGTTGAGTGAATGGAACGTTGCTCAACAGTGCCACCGTCTCTGACCACCGAAATGGGAGTGGCGCCTTCGCGACCAGCTTTAAGAAGTGCCTTTGCAATTTCAGCGACTCGATCCGCAGCGTTATGGATTACGAGGGTAACCAATGCGTCGGTGTGCGAGGCCCAATCAAGTGTTGGTGCGTCAGCATCGACGACCCGAACTTCACGCGTGCGTCCCCCAGTTAGAGAGAAGCCCACGTGCGCTGCTGTTGCTGACAGCGGAGAAACTCCGACCGCTACTTCAAATTCAAAACTGGTCTCTGCAAGCGCAGCTGTTTCTAATGCAAGGCGGCCATCAAGAATTGGATCACCAGAGAGCAAGCGCGCGACAACTTTGTCGGACTTTCGGGCATCGATGATTACTTTGGTGCGGGCAGCTAAGGAAAGTTCAATACCGTTTGCATCTGTTGTCACAAGTACTTCACCAGTTGCCAAAGACTCGGCCAGATTGCACACTTCAGGATCGGCAATAACCACATCCGCTGATGTCACAAGTCGATGCGCCCGGACAGTCATCAGATCGGGGTCTCCCGGTCCAGCAACAACGAAGGACACTCCGACAGCTACAGCTGAGCGAGTGGTCATGTACGCACCTACCTTGTGTTCTGTTATCCCGCACTCGTTGCCGAGAGCGCTATTTGTGACTTACGTTGTTCATGAAATGCCAAAATTTGAAGTTCGGTTGCAAGGTCTACCCGACGAACATCGACACCTGCCGGAACTTCGAGAATGACAGGAGCGAAATTCAAAATACTTGTCACGCCATGGTCGACCAAAATGTCGCATACATCTTGCGCAGCGCCTTCTGGAGTTGCAATAACACCGATAGCAGCTCCCATGACGTGCAATGCTCCATCAAGTGCTGCGATGTCTTGCACAACGAGTTCAACACCTGCAACCGACACTAACTCACCGATGCGAGATGCATCTGCATCAAAAAGTCCAACGACATTGAAGCCTCGTGATGCAAAGCCTGGATAGCCAGCCAATGCGTGTCCAAGATTTCCAATACCAACGATGACAACTGGCCACTCTTGGGTAAGACCGAGGTATCGAGAAATTTGGTAAAGCAAGAAATCTACGTCGTACCCGACACCGCGAGTTCCGTATGAACCTAAGCATGAAAGATCTTTACGCAGTTTTGCACTTGATACCGCAGTTGCTTCTGCCAGCTCTTCTGACGACACCAGTATGACTCCGCGGGCAGCCATGGCAACAAGTGCTCTGTGGTAAGTCGGCAGTCGGGTAATAGTGGCTTCAGGTATACCTGGGCGCACATGTGGCTGCGTATTCGCTCGCACAGCTTGCACCCCTTGGGTTTGCGATTGTGACATCGAACCGTCTTCCTTCGGCAACTCTTGGGAGTCACATTAGGCGGTTTAAGTCAGCAGTCAAAATTGGCTTTAACCAGAGGCTTCGTGCTATGCGCTTTGCAGAATAGGCAATTTCGTATACCTGTGGGACAAGAAAATAGCACCGTGATTCATGTGACTGAAGTGACGTTCCTTTTCGGTCCTGAGTCTCCTGATCGAGTCTGCCGATAGTGGACTCTGACTCAAATTTCAGAACAACTGGATTCCTGTTCGTTACTCAGGCATTCGCAACGCTCGTCGAAGCCGCTGCTCGTCAACGCGCCATTGATCATGACGCTTACCGTCGACCAAGGTCACAGGGACGGCCTCAAAGTACTCCGCGGCCAGGGCAGGGTCGTCATAAATCGACAACTCCTTCCAATTCACACCAAGTTCACCGCAAACCCGCTCAATTATTAACCTGGCGTTTTCACAGAGGTGGCAGTCTGGTTTCGAGATGAGTAGTACCCGAGCTTCCATATTCGTACCTCCCACGTTCTGTCGTAAGTGCGATTCGTCACATCGCACAAGTAGCCTTACAAGCATGGCAGAGAATATTGAGCAACCCACAGTTGCGGCATTCTTTGACATCGATAACACCATTATGCGCGGGGCGAGTATCTTCCATTTAGCACGCGGACTTTTTTCTCGAGGCATTCTGCGCGCATCTGATCTTGCAAACTTCGCCATCGCGCAAGGCAAGTTTCTAACAATAGGCTCAGAAAATATGCAGGACCTAGCTCGCATAACTGAGAATGCACTTGCTTTTGCCAAGGGTCGCACAGTCACTGAAATGAATGCACTGTGTGAAGAAATTTTTGATGAAATCATGGCGGACAAAGTCTGGCCTGGCACAGTTGAACTTGCCCAAGCGCATAAAGCTTCTGGTCATGAAGTATGGCTGGTCTCCGCTGCTCCAATCGAATTAGCCAACATCATTTCTTCGAAACTTGGACTTACCGGCGCAATCGGAACCATAAGCGAAATACACCACGGCAGATACACCGGACGTTTACAAAGCGAACCAATGCATGGAAAACAAAAAGCTGTCGCAGTCAGTGAATTGGCAGAACGCCGCGATCTTGACTTAGAACACTGCTTTGCTTATTCAGATTCCAATAACGACATTCCACTTCTTACGCAAGTAGGTAATCCTGTTGTCATCAACCCTGATTCAGGCTTGCGAAATCACGCCCAAACGATGGGTTGGCCGATACATGATTTTCGCAGAGAACACTTACGCAAAAGATATGCCGTTCCCGCTGGGGCTACTGCAATCGCGCTGATCGGTGCCGGCGCCGGAATCGCACTGGCCGCAGCACGCAATAACAAGAAAAGCGACCCGCAGTAAAACTGCTGGATCGCTCCACTTGATGTTTAAAATTTAGCCCTTGCTGCGACGCGCGAAACGCGTCTTCTTGAGCATCTTGCGATGCTTCTTCTTCGCCATGCGCTTACGGCGCTTCTTGATTACTGATCCCACGAATTTACCTTTGCGTTTGAGCAACTTGCGATGTCAACTAGTCTACGCCGACATTAGCTGTTGCATTATTGTGAGCTATCCAGCCTCGACGAATGAATCACGAAGGTACTCATGTACCGCTTGCTCTGGAACGCGGAATGATCGACCTACACGTACAGCTGGCATTTCGCCACTATGCACGAGTCGGTACACAGTCATCTTCGAGACTCGCATTGCTGCAGCTACTTCAGCAACTGTCAGAAAACGCACTTCCCCTAGAGGCCGCTCTTTGGATGCACTCATTGCACACCGCACCCTTTTCTGCATGGCCCTCAATCGGCTTCCCCGTCCGATAGAACTTCATGCTTGGTTAGGTGACCAGATTAGTGGCAGAAGTGAAAAGTGTGAAATGCGAAAGTTGAAAAAATTGCGACAATACGCATCAAATTACAAGCGTGTAATTTACTTTCCTAGTTCTATGGAACGATCTCGCGCAGCTTCCATTGCAGAAAGGAACGCAGCACGTACTTTAAAGTCATCAAATACTCGCAAAGCAGCAACAGTTGTGCCACCAGGTGAGGTCACTTGCTCTCGTAAAACTGTGGGATGCAATTGCGTTTCCATAAGCATGGATGCCGCGCCAAACACTGTTTGATACACCATCTGGGTTGACACATCACGCGGCATTCCCAGCATGACACCGGCTTCAATCATTGCTTCGGTGACATAGTAGATATAGGCAGGACCTGAGCCAGAAATTGCAGTGACCGCATCCTGATACTTCTCGGGCAATTGAATGACTTTGCCTACGCTACGCATAAGTGTTTCAGCCGTTTCCAGATGTTCTGCGTTACACGTAGAACCTGGGCTTATCGCCGACATCGCCTGATCAACAAGAGCTGGAGTATTGGGCATGACTCGAACGACATGTGTACCGGCTGGCAATAGTCCTTCTAAATATTCGGTAGTAATACCTGCGGCAATTGAAATAACTAGCGCGCCAGGTCGCAACGTCTGGGAAATTTCGGCTAATACTCCAGGCATATCTTGTGGTTTAACCAAAAGGATCAAAGTGTCTGCACGGCTTGCTGCTGTGCCATTGTCTACAACGGTCACACCGTATTTATCCGCTAGCTCTGCAGCACGATCAGCTCGACGTTCGGCAATCAGCAACTCTTGCGTCGGCATACCTGAACGCAAAAGGCCCGCAAGTAAGGTTTCGCCCATAACACCTGCGCCGATGATTCCAACGGTCATAGCAACTCCTCATGTGATTGGGCGCGGACGCAACAATCGTTTCAACTGAATTTCACACTCTAGTCATATTTCTTGAACACAAATCCATTGACTTCTTACGCATTGAAAAACAACTTTGTGATCTGGCGGCTCTAGGAACGTTGAATAAGTGAGCGCAAGAACAATGCGAGATTGGCAGGTTTCTCTGCCATTCTGCGCATGAGATACGGATACCACTGATTGCCGAATGGCACATACACCCGAACTTTGTAACCCAGGCCTGCCAGCCGTTCCTGTTCCTCGGGTCGGACACCGAGCAACATTTGAAATTCATATGAATCTTTGGCTCGACCACTTCGAAGTGTCAGAGCTTGGCCAATTTGGATAAGTCGCGGATCGTGCGTGGCAAACATCGGATAGCCTTGCGAATCAACAAGCGCACGCATGCTGCGCACATATGACTTGTCAATATCAAGGCGCTCAATGTGGGCCACATCAGGGCCTTCGGCATAAGCGCCCTTGCACAATCGGATGCGCGATCCGGAAAATGAGTGCTTCTTTATATCATCTTCAGTGCGATATAGCTGTGCCTGTAGCACACCACCTGTTGAGGGGAACTGTTCTCGAACTTTACTCAGAATATCCAGTGTTGAATCGATTGTCGTGTGATCTTCCATGTCGAAGGTCACAGTCGTGGCTACTTCATTAGCCGCCCGACAGATAGTCAACGCATTTTCTAATGCCACCTGTTGGCCAATATCAGGTAATGCTTGGCCGACCGCACTGAGTTTGACGGAAACTTCTGCCCATTCCGAAAGTCCGGCAGCACCAATACCGTGGAGCAACTCGACGTAGGCCTGGGTCGTCGCATCAGCTTGAGCTCGATCGTGGGTATCTTCGCCCAATCTGTCGAGAGTTGAATACAGGCCCTTATCGCGCAGCTCTGCGGCTTTTGTTATCGCATCCATGGTGGTGTTACCAGCAACGAAACGATTGACCACAGCACGACTAAGCGGTGAAGTCGATACCAAGTGCTCAAGTTTGGGGCTACGCGAAGCTGCTACCAGTGATTTGCGGATCATCGCAGATCTGTGCCTTTCTGACCCAGTGCCATTGAATGTTGGGCTACGTAAATTGACGCAGACACTTTCTGCACCTTTTTGACAATACAACTGTATGCCTATCTCGCTCAACGCATAGGCACTCGCTCCAGCTGGCTTATCAGATCCGAAACACACGACGCCAGCTCACCTCAGTTGCGCAGTCATGAGCACAACCCAATAGGCTCTAGTCGTGGCTGAACTGAAGAACCTCGATTTTGCTCGTCAATGGGTTGAGTTTGTCGAC
>CAESAJ010000006.1_pt1 | contig 19050 bp, 22 predicted proteins | sample 7263501 | NCBI WGS metagenome assembly CAESAJ01 (sample SAMEA6814084, study PRJEB35770) | uncultured Actinomycetes bacterium | biome: Freshwater; feature: Freshwater reservoir; material: water | place: Czech Republic | collected 2017-05-23 | depth 30m m
AACAAGAGTCCCTTCTCACTGTCTGGACTGCCAGTGATGGCAAATCAACGATGGGCATTTGGGAGTGTGAACCCGGTACATTCACTGCATTTCGCGATGGATTCGACGAAACCGCAGTGATTGTTTCCGGCCGAGCAACTGTTACTGGTGAAGATGGACTGGTTGAAGAAGTCGGTCCTGGAAGTATCTTGGCCACACCAAATAACTGGCGTGGAACTTGGGTGGTACACGAGACCGTCCGCAAGATCTATAACATCATGTACTTCTAAGTTCTTAGTTGTAATTTCTACTTTGTAAAAATGTCGGAAGCCTTACCCACAGTTGATGGGTGAGGCTTCCACTTAATTGCACCCAGTGTCACTAATAATGCAACCATCAGCACTTGCAATGCGATTCCCTGTGGGCTGCGCAATTCCTTTGTGAGAATCGCGCCAACTGATGTATCTGATAAGGCTTGTGCGCCGAGCACATAGACAGAATAAGTGATCGCCCGCCCAGCCATAAAAGCAGCAATTAGTGGCCGTAGTGCCAGGTCCTTCATGATGCCTGCAGCTTCGAATAATTGCGCAGATGAAAGTGGCGAAACGAAAAACACAATGAAAAGCGTTGAAACGCTCAACGTTGATCGCCGAACATGTGTTGCAGCATTTTCCATGTTGCGTAAGTACCAGTGCGGCAACAAGTGGCGGTATCTACGAAAACCAAGCGCGAGTAAGTAACGCCCCAAGGCTGCTGCAATTACTCCGAGCAAAATTATGCCGACGGGTTGTAGGTTGTAGTTCAAGGTGAAGAAGACCAAGATGCTCCAGGTTGGTGGTGCAAAGGCTGGCAAAACATTGGCAAAGAATACGACGGCCGCGACCACAATGTATTGCCACATGAGCGCAAGTCTAATTGTCTAAAGTTCAACGCCTTCGTGTTCCAGGAGTGCTCGCTTGAGCGGCACGCCGAATCCATAATTGCCGATGTCACCACCAGTGCGCACGACGCGATGGCAAGGGATGATGGGAGCAATCAGGTTTGTGGCACAAGCGGTGCCTGCTGCACGAATAGCGCGTGGCCGGCCCGCTTTGTGGGCAAGTTCGGCATAACTCACCACTGATCCAGGTTTTACTTTGCGTAACGCTTTCCAGCACTCTTGCATGAATGGACCGCCAGGTTGGCTAACTGGTAGAGCATTCAAGGCAGCGAAATCACCATCGATCCAGTCGTTGATGAATTCCGAAAGACCGGCAAGGCTAGGATCGCGCGTAATTTTTTGGTCACTAATCGAATGTCCCGCTTTAGCGACGAGCTGCGAAAGCGGCAAAAATGCAGCTGCTACGACCGTGGGTTTGTTGTTGGTGTTGATAATTACTGACATGGGCTCCCAAGGAGTCTTAAGAGTTGTCGCAGCCAACTTCATTGCGGGTCCCTTGCAATCACGGCGCAATTTTTACTCAAGTACGTCGGCCATCTGTTTGAGAGCTTGCGCTAAGTTATCTTGACTTGTGGCAAAGTTCAGACGAATGTAGTTGTGCGCATTGGGACCGAATTCTTTGCCAGGACTCAAGGCAACCCGTGCTTTTTCAAGCAGGAACTCAGCTGGATCTTCTTGGTTGTACGCCGCCAAATCAATCCAGGCTAAGTAGGTGCTTTCTGGTTTGAAATACACGGCTTTAGGCAAGAACTTTGGAAGTTCTTCGGCTAAGTAATCTCGATTGCTCCGCAGCTGTTGCATGACAGCATCTAGCCAAGGTTGGCCGTCATCGTAGGCGGCCACACTGGCCCAGGCGCCCAAAATGGAAGCGCGCCATGGAACACTCTTGGGCAGAGCATCTAGTCGCAAATTCATAGCAGAGTTGTCTGTAATGATTTGTGCGCATTTGAGTCCCGCAAGATTCCACGACTTACTTGCAGAGGTAATACACACGCCAGTTTCGCGAGCATCGTCATTGACATTGAGGTAAGGCATGAATGGGGTGTTGGTGTAATTAAGTGGTGCATGTATTTCGTCACTGATAACAACGACGTTATATTTTTTTGCGAGCGCTGCAACAATTTCTAAGTGCTCTTGGCAAAAGACGGTTCCGACTGGATTGTGTGGGTTACACAAAAGATATGCAGTTGCACCGGATGCAAATGCTTTTTCAAGACCATCAAAATCCAAATCCCATACGCCATTGCCACGATCGATCAGGGGCACGTCAAGCAGGGTTCGATCGGCTTCTGCTATCCAAGTCTGAAAATTTAGATACACAGGTGTGTTTACGACAATGGCGTCACCTGGCGCAGTCACAACACGCAGCACTTCAATCCCGGCAACACCGACATCGTTGGCAAGTCGGAACTGCTCAGGGTCAACATTCCAACCCCAATGTTGTGCGCTGTATCGTGCAAAAGATTGCCCCAGCTCAGGAATGATTCCGCCGTAGCCAGTATCCGAGTTGTTAATCAGCGCGATGAGTTTGTCCCGAATTGGGTGGGCTAAGTCAAAGTCCATCTCGGCTACGGGCAACGGCAAAACGTCGTCGGCGAATGTGCGCCATTTAGCGCTGGTTCGGGTGCGAAGTTGGCTCAGCGGGGGGATGGAAATCTGGGTCACAGCATTTAGGCTAGCAAGCCAATGCCTGCCTGTATTCGCTACGGATGAATAATCGTTATCCCAGGGTTTGTGCCCAGGTTTGCTAATGCTTCTGGCACATTGGCTAAGGAAATGATCCGATCCACCAGAAGTTCCGGACGCAGATAACCTTTCGAAATTTGGGCCAGCATGTCTGGATAATCGACAGCTGCCATACCGTGGCTGCCGTGAATTGTGAGTTCCCGTCCAATAACTAAATGCATGGGAACACTTGATTTGTCCCCGATAACTTCTGGTGGGAGAAGTCCAATCTGGACATGTGTGCCTTGAACCCGCAGCGATGCGATGGCGTTGTGGACGACTTCGATGGAACCAATGGCATCAACTGTGACATCAACGCCGGTTCCTCCAAAGGACCGTACATCTTTGATGACTTCATCAAATTGCGCATCTACTCGAGCATCGGCACCTGCTAACCGAGCAAAGTCCAGTGCCCGATGCGACGGATCAATGGCGATCACACGCGCACCTAGTGATTTCGCAATCATGATTGCTGCAAGCCCCACACCACCGCAGCCAAAAACCGCAACACTTTGCTGCGGCTTAATCCCAGCTACGCCTACAAGCGCCCGATAAGAAGTGGCAAAGCGGCAGCCCAAACTCGCAGCAGTGTCGAAGTTAATGTTGTCGGGCAACTGCACCACATTGAAATCTGCATGCGGTATCGCAACATATTCCGCAAATGATCCCGGACCAGAGAAACCTGGTTGCCATTGAAATCGGCACACTTGGGCATTACCAGCTAAGCAGTCTGCACATTCTGAGCAGCCACAGACAAATGGGACGGTGACCCGATCGCCGACTTTGACCTTTGTTATTAATGAACCAATCTCGTGCACGACGCCTGCGAATTCGTGACCAGGCACATGGGGGAATGTGGCAATATCCGGATCGTGACCCTGCCAGCCATGCCAGTCACTTCGACACAGGCCAGTGGCCGAAACCTTGATGACAACCCCATGAGGCCGTGGCTTGGGCATTGGTCGATCCACCAGGGTTAGTGGCCCCTGGAATTGCTCAAACTGCACAGCTTTCACTTGCCACACTCTATTGAACTCCCTCGCACCTGACGATTATTGGCTGAACATTGACTGAATATGGATCCAAAGCTCAGTGTTTGCAATGATTTTGCAGAAGTCAGGTATGTGAGTTAACATGAGATTGCACTTGAGTCGACCCGACTCAAGGTATCTGATGCCGATGGTTTCAGGTGCGCTGAGTCGGGTGGAACTCGGGGCTTCCCTAACACAATGGAGGAATAGACATCATGTCTCGTGCCGTAGGTATTGACCTAGGAACAACTAACTCGGTGGTGAGCGTCCTTGAGGGCGGCGAAGCTACCGTCATCGCAAATGCCGAAGGGGCTCGCACCACACCCAGCGTTGTGGCTTTTGCCAAGAATGGCGAAGTCCTCGTTGGCGAAGTCGCCAAGCGTCAGGCAGTAACAAACGTCGATCGCACTATCCGTTCGGTCAAGCGCCACATAGGCGACACCAAGTGGAGTGTGGACATTGACGGCAAGGCCTATAACGCCCAGGAAATCTCTGCGCGTATTTTGCAAAAACTTAAGCGTGATGCAGAAGCCTACTTGGGCGAACCAGTAACGGATGCTGTTATTACAGTGCCCGCGTACTTCAACGATTCACAACGTCAAGCCACAAAGGATGCTGGTCAAATTGCCGGTCTCAATGTCTTGCGTATTGTTAACGAGCCAACTGCAGCTGCTCTTGCCTATGGGCTAGATAAAGGCGAGCAAGACCAAACTATTTTGGTCTTCGATCTCGGTGGTGGCACGTTTGACGTCTCACTACTTGAAATCGGCGAAGGCGTTGTCGAAGTAAAGTCGACCAGCGGTGACAATCACCTTGGTGGCGACGACTGGGATCAACGCGTCGTAGATCACCTAGTAACAGAATTCAAGAATGCAAACGGTATCGATCTTTCTACTGACAAAGTGGCCTTGCAGCGTCTTCGCGAAGCTGCTGAAAAGGCAAAGATCGAATTGTCGTCATCACAGTCGGCAAGTATCAATTTGCCTTACATCACAGCTTCAGATGCTGGTCCACTTCACTTAGATGAAACCCTGACTCGCGCTCAGTTCCAGCAGATGACTGCTGACCTACTTGAGCGCACAAAGGCTCCTTTCAACCAAGTAATCAAGGATGCTGGTATCAAAGTTGGCGACATTGATCACGTAGTTCTCGTAGGTGGCTCAACACGTATGCCATCAGTGGCTGAACTGGTTAAGGAACTCTCGGGCGGTCGCGAACCAAACAAGGGTGTTAATCCTGACGAAGTTGTAGCTGTTGGTGCAGCGCTGCAAGCTGGCGTGCTTCGCGGCGAAGTCAAAGACGTGCTACTTCTGGACGTAACACCATTGACTCTTGGTATTGAAACCAAGGGTGGCGTTATGACCAAGATGATTGAGCGCAACACGACAATCCCAACACGTCGTTCGGAAACCTTCACCACTGCCGAAGATAACCAACCATCGGTATTGATTCAGGTGTACCAAGGCGAGCGCGAAATGGCGGCTTACAACAAGAAGCTTGGAACATTCGAGCTCACAGGTTTGCCACCAGCACCACGCAACGTGCCACAGATTGAGGTGTCTTTCGATATTGACGCCAACGGAATTGTGCACGTTTCAGCCAAGGATCTTGGAACTGGTAAAGAACAATCCATGACAATTACCGGTGGATCAGCACTTTCCAAAGAAGAGATTGATCGCATGATGTCTGATGCTGAATCACATGCTGAAGAGGATCGTCGCCGTAAGGAGGAAGTGGAAATTCGCAATCAGGCTGAATCCTTGGTTTTTGCAACTGAGAAGTTCATCTCTGAAAATGAAGACAAACTTCCTACTGAAGCGAAGGAAAACGTCCAAGAGCCATTAACTGCGCTCAAGGAGGCACTCCAAGGCGAAGACATCGAAAAGATCAAAAATCTGATTGAACAAGTGGCTACCACGTCTCAATCACTCGGTGCAGCTTTATACGCGAATGCTGAACAAGAAGCAGCCGCAGCTGCTGACGTCGAAGACGACGTCGTGGATGCGGAGATTGTCGAAGAAGCTGAACAAAAGTGAGTAAGGACCAAGCCCCCAAAGAAGGCGTCAAGGTCACCGATAAGCGAAAAGTAGATCCGCAAACGGGTCTGCCTCGTGAAGATGTTTCTGCTGACGCGCCGTTGGGTGAAGCTCCTGACGGCGCGCAAGCTGACACACAAGGGGTAAACCCAGGCAAGGAAGCTGCCGGGACACTTGATCCGGTTGCCGAATTGACTGAGCATGTGCAGCGGCTGCAAGCGGAATTTTCGAACTACCGTAAGCGGGTCGAGCGTGATCGCGAGCAAGTTCGGGAAAGTGTCATAGCCAGCACTCTGGGTGAATTTCTTGCCATTCTTGACGACATCGGTCGAGCCCGGGCACATTCTGAGCTCGAAGGCGGATTCAAAAGCGTTGGCGAGGCTCTGGAAAGCACCGTTGGGCGCCTTGGCATGCGTCGATTTGGTGATCCAGGGGACGAATTTGATCCACTACGTCACGAAGCGATTGCTCATGAATACAGTTCGGATGTCACCACATCAACCTGTATGGCAGTATTCCAGCCAGGATATGAATTTGCTGGCCGCGTGATTCGTCCAGCAATTGTCAGCGTCGCTGATCCTGCAGACTCAGATGCCGCAGGATCTGATAGCTCGAACCAAGACAGCTAAGTCGTCGAAGGAGGCACCGATGAGCGAAAAAGATCTATATAAAGTTCTCGGTGTCTCCAAGGACGCAGATCAAGGCGCAATCAAGAAGGCTTACCGCGCACTTGCCAAGGACCTTCATCCTGACAAAAACCCGAACGATAAAAACATTGAAAGTCGTTTTAAAGAAGTAAGCGCTGCATATGACGTTCTAGGCGATGCAAAACGTCGGGCTGAATATGACGAGATGAGTCGACTCGGTGCATTTGGTGGCGCCGGAACGTTTAGACCAGGACCCGGTTCGGGCTCGATGAATGTCGAGGACCTTTTTGGCTCCGGGCGCATGGGTGACATTAACGATCTGCTTGGTGGTTTGTTCTCAGGTGGCGATAGTCTGCGTGGTCCGCGTAAGGGTCAAGATTACGAAACTTCAGTAACGATAAGTTTTGAAGACTCCATCCGTGGCGTTCAAGTATCTTTGCGAATTGAATCTGGAACAACACAGGCTCGAATACCTGCTGGGGTGCGCGAGGGTCAACGAATTCGGCTCAAAGGCAAAGGTGGCTCGGGAGCAAACGGTGGCCAAAGTGGCGATTTGTTTGTCACTATTAATGTTTCGCCACATGCAATATTCGGCCGCGATGGACAAAACCTCACGATCAATGTGCCAGTGCGATTTGATGAAGCCGCTTTGGGCGCAGATATTTCTGTTCCAGTCTTTGATGGTGCACCAGTTACGATTCGAATCCCACCCGGGACAAAAGCCGGTGCCAAACTTCGAGCTCGAGGCAAGGGTATTGCGAGTGCATCTGGCGCCACGGGAGATTTGCTGGTCACCATAGAGATATACGTGCCCTCCGAACTCAACGACCGGGCGCGATTTGCGCTTAACGAATTCCGCATTGAAACTGCAGACTTTGACCCGCGCGCAGAATTAATGCGCAAAGCGGGTCAGATGGCACCTCAGGGTGAGAAATAATGCCGCACAAGTATCACTTCGATGACGAGACTCCGCTGTATGTCATTTCTATCGCGGCTCAACTTTCTGGATTACATCCACAAACACTGCGTCAGTACGACCGTCTTGGATTAGTGTCGCCCGGCAGAACATTGGGCCACAATCGCCTGTATTCGCAACGGGACATTAACCGGTTACGAACAGTTGCTTCGCTCTCCGCTGATGGAATTTCGCTAGTTGGGATTGAGCGCATTCTAGAATTGCAAGAGCAACTTGAACGTGCATTACTTCAACTTGAGATACTCCAAGAACAAGTTCAATCAAATGCCATTGTCGTGTGGCGACCAAGGCGAGACTAGCAAGTTAAGGGACATAAGGTCCTCAATAACATTTTGTTGTGATGTTCTGATGCCTAGTGAATAACGGGATAATAGCCAGATGACTTCGCACTACCGTGGCACGGCAGTAATTACTGGCGCATCAGCTGGAATCGGTCGTGAGTATGCCATAGAGCTAGCACAGCGCGGCATGGATGTGGTGCTTGTTGCGCGTGACCAACAGCGATTGTCAGATCTGGCTGAATCTATTCGAGCAATGTCAAATGTTCGGGTGGAAATACTTGTGGCCGACTTAAGCGATCGCGTGGATACTGACAAGATTTGCCAGCGTGTAGCTGAGCCAGACATTGCATTGGTCATTAATAATGCCGGCTTTGGCTTGAATCAAACATTTGTCGACAGTGATATATCTGATGAACAACGGTTGCTCGATGTTTTGGTAACTTCAGTATTGCGAATTTCACACGCAGCGCTTCCAGGTTTGATCGCCCGGGGAAATGGTGGTCTGATAAATGTGAGTTCCATTGCGGGCTGGATGACTAGTGGAACTTACAGTGCAGCAAAATCTTGGCTCACAACATTTAGTCAATCGTTATTCTTGCAATGTCGCGGTTCTGGGGTTCATGTTATTGCTGTGTGCCCGGGCTTCACACGAACTGAATTTCAAACGCGGGCAAAAATGTCGACGGAAACTATTCCGAGTTGGATGTGGCTTGAGGCACGAGATGTGGTGTTGGCCAGCTTGCAGGATTTCGACAAGCAACATCCGGTAAGTGTTGCTGGCAAGAGATACAAGTTGATGGCAGTGCTGGTGAAGTATTTGCCAAGAAGAATAGTGCGCGCTATTTCGTCAGTCTCGCGCAAACCGAATTAGTTGGTTCCAGATTGCTCGTTATAAAGCGCTAATCAGAAAGTGACTCGAGTACCTGGGCCAGCGATTCGTGAGTAATTCGCCAACCTCGAAGTCGAGCTTGCAGCGCTGCTTCTTTCGCGTATTCCGGAGGCTTTTCGCTGAGAATGACAGTGACCGGAGCATCAGGCCAGTCACCATAATCGCCGCCAATGACTGGCATCGCAGGATCCACTAAGACGTAGTGCACCGCGGGACTTCGCAATGAGCGACGACTTAGTGCGATTGCGGGGGCATGAATAGCAGTTGTGCCGTGCAAGACCAACACCAGCGGTTCTAGACGTTTCGCAAGCTCGGCACACACATGTGGCACATAAGCAGCTCCATGTGGCGGGGTAGAAACCTTGAGCAGGGGCAACTCTTTGGAGGTTGCAGCAATTTCAATATCGACGCCGGAATCAAGCGGGCACAATGCGATCACAGGCATCCCACCACTATGCCAGTAATGCTTGGGGCAGTTGGCCTATCGTGAGGGGCCCTCAACTGTCTGCAGGTCCGGGCCTAAACTTGCGGCATGAGCGATCGCGAGGCACTCCGCCAGCAAATTCTCGACAAGGCCGTGGTCCACGGCAAAGTTATTTTGTCCAGCGGTAAAGAAGCAGATTATTACGTTGATTTACGTCGAGTCACCTTAGATAGTGAGGCTGCACCGTTGGTGGGACGGGTAATGCTTGATCTGACCAAGGATTATGAATTTGATGCAGTCGGTGGCTTAACTCTTGGCGCCGATCCTGTGGCTACGGCCATGATGCATGCTGCGGCATCGCAAGGCCGACGGCTAGATGCATTTGTGGTCCGAAAAGCAGAAAAAGCTCATGGGCTTCAGCGCCGAATTGAAGGACCAGATGTTGCGGGACGTCGCGTAATGGCAGTTGAAGACACCAGCACAACCGGCGGATCAGTAATGACTGCCGTCCAAGCATTACAAGAAGCTGGAGCACACGTCGTTGGAGTAGCGGTGATTGTGGAACGAGGCGCAGCCCCAATGATTGCAGATGCTGGCCTTCCTTATTTGGCGGCTTACCAACTTTCAGATTTAGGACTCTAAATTTTTTTACAGCTCTACGAGCTGCATGTAATCCACTTTGAGGCACCGGTCCATGATGACATTCATGCCCTTAGCCATTGCGGTTTCTGCGACCTCCTCGTTGCGGATCCCTAATTGCATCCACCACGTAATTCCTTTGCATTGTTGTTCGATTGCCGCAAATTCATGAGCAAAAACCCCAGGCATATCTTCACCCTTGCGAAAAACATCGATGATGTCCGGTGTCTCGGGTAATTCCGATAATCCTTGGTAAACCTGTTGCCCCAAAATTGTGCCATCATGTGTTGGGTTGATCAGGTAGACGGTGTAATGCGTGTGTTCAATCAAATATGCCGCAACTTGATGACTTGCGCGATCAGGTTTTGCTGACACACCTATAACAGCAACAGTTTGCGCTTGGGTAAGCAACTGGTGAAGTTGGTCGCGGTTCGGTTCGTGGTACATGACGAATCCTTTGAGTTGACGTGACTCCACTCTATGAGCACACAAGTGTGACTTCGCAGTGTTGACGTTACGAAATGTAGTCTTGAGGACATGTTTATGGAGTCATGGAAAACCATGTTAAGCCCCTGCTGGAGTACACTTTGTTTGTGATTGACCTCATATATGCGGGAGTTTTAGTGGCGGTTGCGGCACTAATTACGGGTAGCTGCGCCGTTATCGTCATTCGACTGTATCGAGGGCAATAGCCATGTTTGATTACCACCTGGACGTAGCTCACTTGTCGTGGCTCATTGGTACCTGGGTTGGATTTGGCACAGTCGATTACCCAACAATGGAGTCTGGCTTACGGTTCGTGCAGGAGCTTTCGATTTCCCATGATGGGCAACCGTACTTAACGCACTGGTCGCGTACCTGGGAACTTGACGAGGATGGCAACAAAGTTAAGCCACTTGCTGTGGAGGCAGGTTTCTGGCGTCCACAGCCAGATAATTCGGTTGAGTTTCTTCTTAGTCATCCCACAGGAATAGTCGAGATCTGGTCAGGCAAGGTTGAAATCCTTGGTCTTGAAAATGCACAGATCACAGGAGCGCGCGCAACTCTAGAGACTGACATTGTTGGTCGAACACTTTCGGCTAAAGAAGTCACAAGCGGAAAACGCTTATATGGACTGGTAGATGGTCGGCTGTTTTGGGCTTACGACATGGCCGCAGTTGGACAGGATCTACAGGTACACGTAGCGGCTGAATTATTTAGTCAGGTGTCATGACACAGCAACACTGGGATGAAGTTCTTCATCAATATGGTTTTCGAATAACCCCACAGCGACAGTTAGTTCTTGAGGCTGTCAATGCATTGGGCCATGCAACGCCTGAAGAACTTTTGACTGAAGTGCAAAAGACTGCTGCAGGCGTCAACTTATCGACTGTGTATCGGACACTAGAGGTGCTTGAGCAGGTTGGACTCGTCACTCATGCTCACATTGGGCATGGCGCTCCTACATATCACACCGTGAGTGAGGATCTCCATATTCACTTGGTTTGTGATACTTGTGGCCACATTGATTCCTTACCTGCAAGTGAGGCAGAGGTTTTTGTGGAGCTGTTGCGCGGCAAATTGGGTTTTGAAACGGACGTCTCACACGTCTCAGTACATGGTCAATGTAAATCGTGCGTTGAAAAAGTTCAACTCATTAAGTAGTTTCCTCGTCCTAAAGTCCACGATTCGCAACTGGACCTTGCATGAGTGAGAATAGAAATTGTGAAACCAATATTCATGCTTGAAGGCTCGTCTGCGGATGCTTTGGTTCCTTGGCATTATGGGGATCCGTTGCGTGAGACAAATACTTTTGTCAACGATCAGGCATGTGTCGACCTGTCACATTTTGGTGTGGTCACAGTCTCAGGCGCAGATCGATTGAGTTGGCTCCACACGCTAACTACCCAGTGGATTGATGAGAACACCGGCAGCGCACAGGCGCTCATACTTTCTCCCCATGGACACATCGAATATGACTTACATGTGATTGATTATGCCGATCAATCGTGGCTCATTACCGAACCTGAAACCGCACAAGCCCTCACCGAGTATTTACGCTCTATGCAATTTATGTTGCGGGTAAATGTTGATGATGTCTCTACAGATTTTGCGGTCGTAGGCATTTCTGGTTGGGTAGCCAATCCAGATTTACCAACATGGCATTCTCCGAAGGAATACTCAGAATCTGCCGCATATGCTTATGTAGCGGGACGTCCACACTCTTGGCAGGTTACTCAAGTAATTGTGCCGCGTGCAGAGTTGGCAACGTTTCTTCGTGATAAACCGCTGGTCGGTATTTGGGCCTGGGAGGCTGCCAGAATTCGAGCGGGAATTCCACGCCTAGGTTATGAAACTGACCACAAGACAATTGCGCATGAAGTAGGACTAATCACAACAGCGGTCCATTTAAACAAAGGTTGTTACCGCGGCCAAGAAACCGTTGCTCGAGTATTTAACCTGGGCAAGCCACCACGAAGATTGGTTCAATTAGAAATTGACGGTTCGACGAATGAGCTTCCCGGAAGAAATGCTGTCATCACTTTAGACGGGGTGGCAGTAGGTCGACTCACATCGATCTGCCAAGACTTCGAACATGGACCCTTGGGCTTGGGTGTTGTAAAGCGCACGGTACCAAGTGATGCGGTACTAGAAATTGAACTTGAAGAGGGCAGCGTTCCTGCCGCTCAAACAGCCATTGTGAATTAGCGCTAATTAGCATCAATTCGTTTCAGTTAGCGCCTATTAATTCGAGCTGGAATTAAGCCTCTAGTAACACGGTCATAGGGCCATCACAGATTTGGCTGATTCTCATGTCTGCGCCGAACTTGCCAGTGCTCACAGTGGCGCCTAGCTCACGGAGTTCATTGACCACCTCATTCACGAGAGGTTCGGCAACATCACCTCGGGCAGCCTGGAGCCAAGTAGGACGACGGCCTTTCGAAGTGTCGGCAAATAGTGTGAATTGGCTGATGACCAAGATTGGCAATTTCGCATCGCAGGCGGCAACTTCGTTTGACTGTGAATCCACATCGATGCCTGATGAAGCAAGTTGGGAACGCTCGAAGATTCTAAGTTTCCAGACTTTATCGGCCAGTACTGCGCATTTATCAATGGTGTCGTCTACATGCACTCCAACAAGAACCATTAACCCAGGACCATCAAATTGTCCGATAATCTGGCCGTCAACAGCCACGCTGGCACCGTCTACTCGCTGAACTACTGCACGCATAGGAACAGTCTGCACCATCTATATCTGACTAGCGATTTATCAAACTAGCGATTTATGTGCGCCCAGCATGTGCAACGATGGAGTTATGTCGCAAGTACTTGCTCAGTTGACGCGCAATGGCCTGGTCGAAAGTGTGCATCATGGCAGTGCCGTTGTTGTCGATGAATCTGGAGCCGTCGTTTGGTCAATGGGCGAGGTGACAATACCCATGTATCCGCGATCAGCTAACAAGTTGATGCAAGGGTATGCGATGGTGCGACACGGACTTCCTTTGTCGAATGAGTTACTTGCCTTGGCCTGCGCATCACATAGCGGCGAACAGATTCATATTGATGGGGTTTTAAGGATTTTGAAAGAAGCTGGGCTTGATGAAAAGTCTTTGCAATGTCCTACCGATTTCCCATTGGACCAAAAAGCTAGGCATCACGCCATTGCCACTGGTTTAGAAAAGTCCCGGCTTTTTATGAATTGCAGTGGTAAACATGCCGCAATGCTGATGACTTGTGTTGTAAACGATTGGGATACTTCCAACTACCTCAATCCCACCCACCCGTTGCAGTTGGCTTGTCGAGAAGCCATCGAGGAATGCACAGGAACCACAGTGATGCATACAACTTTTGATGGCTGTGGTGCCCCGTTAATGTCAACAAATTTGGTTGGACTGGCCCAGGCTTTCGGTCGCTTTGCGGGACCATCAGCGAATACGCAGCAAAGCAAAATTCGAAATGCAATCATTGCGCATCCGGAATATCTCAGCGGAATGAATCGTGATGATCGTGACTTGATGGTTGGGGTTCCTGGACTGGTTGCCAAGATTGGCGCTGAAGCTGTCTATGGCATTGGACTAGGTGATGGTCGCGGCCTTGCAATAAAAATTGATGATGGTGCAGATCGAGCCCGAATAGTCGTTGCTGCCACAATTCTTCGGGATGTCATGGGAGTTGTTGCCAAAGTTCTGGATGAACAGGCGCAATCACCAGTTTTCGGTGGCAGTGATGTTGTTGGCCAAGTGACAGCCGTCATAGGTAAATGAGCAAATTACATACTGGCGCCGCATGAGGCTAGTTGGGAAGTTGAAATGTGCCATCGTCGTTTTGTTCAACGAGGCCATCTTCGATTAAGGAACTCAAGGCCCGAGATCGCTGGGTAGCGTGCGGCCACAATGACGTAAGGGTGTCCCGAGTTACACCTGAGGTTGATTCCCGTAAAGCCGCCATGATTTTTCCCCTCACCTGCCGGTCGGTTCCGGTAAATTTCTGGGTTCGCTTGACACCTTCAAATGCCGGATGTCCTTGAAGATGCCAGGTGCATTGTGAGCTGATTATGCATGAGTGACATTGCGGGGTTCGAGAAGTACAGACAACGGCGCCAAACTCCATCACTGCTATCGACCACAATGCAGCCGATGCATCATCCGTTGGGACTAAACCATCAGCCTCCTGCCTCTCCTTAGTCGTCAAGTGTGATGGCGTTCGCTCGTTGCCATGCCATACTCGGGCAATTACTCGACGAACATTTGTGTCCAGCACCACAGCACGTTTGTTGAATGCAAACGACATAATCGCTGCGGCCGTGTATTCACCTATCCCAGGTAAGGATCGCAACTCATCGAAGTCCTGTGGCAGTTGTCCACTAAATCGATTGACAACTTCTTGTGCTGTTGCATGTAGGCGCAGTGCGCGATTGGGGTAACCTAGCCGATTCCATTGCCTGAGTACATCTGCGGGACTTGCCTGCGCTAACGATTGTGCATCGGGCCATCGAGCAATCCATTCCAACCATGCAGGAGCTACTCGCGCTGCAGGTGTTTGCTGAAGCATAATTTCGCTCACAAGTATCTGCCAGGCTGTCACCTCGCTAGTGCGCCATGGTAGGTCGCGACTGTTTGCGCGATACCAATCCATGATTCGCTCTTGTGTCGACATGACATACATCGTGACACGGATTGTGACAAATGTGCTTCTTACGGAATATTGACCACGCTTAGACGTAACGTGAAAAGTATGTCGACGCTTATGCACCCAGCTGGCCCCGAACCTGAGGCCGTTTATTGGCGTCGACGCATAGGTGTGCTTGTTGCGCTGTTGACAGTAATTATTGTGATTGGGAAGTTAGTCTTTAGCGGCGCCGATCCGACTCCAATTGCAAGCTCGAGCGCGGTACCCCAACTAGGTGAGCCAAGCATCGCAGCTTCAATTGCGGCAAACGAGCCCACGTCCAATCCGTCGAATGACTCATCAGATGTGCAAAGCCTTGAACCCGCAGTTCAAGCAACTCTCCAAGCTGGTGAATGTTCGGATAATGACGTTTCAGTGTTGGTAGTAGCGGATCGAGAAAGCACCAATGTTGGACAAGGCATACATATTGAATTCACGGTAAAGAACACTTCAGGAACAGGTTGCACCCGAGATGTGGGTAGTGGCGCAAATGAGGTGTACATCATGACCGGCACAACAAAGGTGTGGTCAAGTGATTATTGCAATCCAAGTACCGCTAAGAATCCGCTCAGGTTGGCTTCAGGCCAAAAGTGGTCGGTGAGTATTGTGTGGGACGGCAAAGTTGTTGGCAAACAATGTGCAGTCGGGAAAAAAGCGCAATCAGGCAAATACCGCGTTTACGGGCGCAATGGCGAACTTATCAGCCGAGGAACTACATTCACCATCAAGTAATTGTTATGACCTAGGAAAATCGATCCATCAAGCTAGATTCGGCTGCTCGCGAGAGACCTTCTCGAATTGTTCGAGCTCGGGCTTCGCCCACACCTTCGACGTCGCGCAAATCTTCGACACCAGCAGACAAAAGTTTCTGCAAACTTCCAAAGTGCGTGATGAGTTTTTCCACTAAAGCTTCGGGCATGCGTGGTATCGAGGACAGCAAGCGGTAACCCCGCGGTCTAATTGTGCTGTCTAGAGACTCCACATCGCTTGGCAATCCAAGTGAGCTTGCCACCGAAGCGAGATCGAGCAAACTGGCCGAATCAAGCGCTGCCAGATTTGCTAGAAGTGGATCGGGGCTCTTGCCACGCCGTCCAACTTGCGGCATGTAATCCCGTACTACGTTATGAAGCGCCTCGGCAGTTCCGGCAACATATTCATCTAACTGGAGTGCAACTAATCGTCCGTCGATACCTAGCTCGATAACGTAACCGGCAATTTCACCTGCAATGCGCCTAACCATTTCGTGTCGTTGCGCAACAACTGCAACATCACGAATTGTGACGAGATCTTCTATCTCCATTGTGGTCAGAGATTCAGTAACTTGATCTAGTCGCATGCGGTAGCGCTCTAAAGTTGCCAATGCTTGGTTAGCGCGGGACAAAATTGCTGATGAATCCTCCAGCACATAACGTCTGCCATCAAGATAGAGCGCGATGATGTTCATAGATTTACTTACGCTAATGACTGGGAAACCGCATTGCCGAGACACACGATCTGCAGTTCGGTGTCGCGTGCCTTGTTCTTCCGTGGGAATTGTAGGGTCTGGGAGCATTTGTACTGCTGCCTCAAGAATTCGATTGGCATCTCTATCACACAGGACAGCGCCATCCATTTTTGCTAGTTCACGTAATCGCGTTGCAGTGAATTCAATGTCAACTCGAAAACCGCCGCTACTTATTGATGACACCGATTTATCTGTACCCAGAACAATTAGTGCACCAGTTTTACCGCGCAAAATACGTTGCAAACCATCACGTAACGCTGTACCGGGGGCCATTTGGGCCAAAACAGATCTCAATTTCGCATCTGCGTCAATGATTTCGCGTGGGGCCACGCTGCTTACACCGTCTTTCGTATCGCACTTACTCGGGTGTTTCTCGAGTATTACTTGAGTCTAGGGCGTGTGTGGCGCAATAGATAGAAAAAGAAATGCTCACCGGCAGAACTGAGTATGTGGGTCGAGTACGTGGATCGAGTATGTGGATCGAGCAGGTACAGGTTGTGCAAGTGTTTGACAGTTAAACCTGCGAAAGAGCTTGTGACAGGTTGGCCACTTCGATGATGGTCAGACCTGGATAGCTCGGTGCGTTCTTACCCTTAGGGGCAGTGGATCCTCGAGCAACGAATACTTTTGTAAATCCCAAGCGAGCCGCCTCGCTGAGCCTTTGTGACATGCCAGGTACTGGGCGGACATCACCACTGAGGGCAACTTCACCAATTGCGGTCAGATCGGGTGGCAGGGCTATGTCGCGAGCTGCAGATGCAAGTGCCAAGCACAATGCAAGATCAGCGCCCGTATCACTGACCTTGGCACCGGCAACCGTGGCCAAGTACACGTCTTTATCCCACAATTTGAGTTTTGCACTTCGTTCGGTGACTGCGACCAGCATTGCCGCGCGGGTATTGTCAAAGCCCGTTGTTCGACGAAGCGGATTATTTCCGGGACTCACGGTTGTAAGTGCTTGGACTTCTACGAGCAAGGCTCGTCGGCCTTCAAGAGTTATCGCAATACATGTACCTGGAACTGCACTATCGCGTTGTGAACGAAACAAGGTTGAAGGGTCGGTGACTTCTCGAAGACCATCATCTTCTTGCTCAAAACACGCAACTTCATCTGCCGGACCGTATCGATTTTTGTTGGCCCGAAGTAAACGCAGGGGAGTTCCGCGATCACCTTCGAAAGTGAGAACTGTGTCAACAAGATGTTCCAAGGCACGTGGACCAGCCACGCTGTTATCGCGAGTGGATTGTCCGATAAGCAACATTGGCATGCGGCGACCTTTAGCGGCGCGAGTCAGTACCTGCGTGACTTCATGAACTTGCGCAACACCACCTGCACGACCTTCCAGTTCACTGGATGCAACAGTTTGGACACTATCGACAATGAGCAAATCTGGATCGACGGCTTCAACATGTCCTAGTAGTACTGCAAGGTCAGTCTCGTCTGCGATGAATAAAGTATCTGCTGTTGCTCCAATACGCCGAGCACGAATACCTATCTGCTCGGATGATTCTTCGCCCGACACATAAAGTACCCGACGAGGTTTGCCATTACCTTTAGCAAACGCATGAGCTGCCGCCAGAAGTAACGTTGATTTTCCAACACCTGGTTCACCGGCAAGTAGAACACATTGACCCGACACGAGCCCACCACCCAGAACTCGGTCAAGTTCGCCTATGCCGGTACTGACACGTTCGACTTCACGTGCGGGAATGTCGTTGACGGGTCGAGCCGCAGCCATCGGGGCAACGCCTGTTGTTGCAGATCGCAATCCTGCACGTGACGGGGCTATGCCAACTTCGACAACAGAACTCCAGGCTTGGCATTCGGGACAACGTCCGACCCACTTGGAGCCATTCCAGCCGCATTCATTGCACTTAAACGCTGCACGTGGTTTGGCCATGAGATTAGGTTACGTTGCTCGTCCGACAGGGCAGCAAACGTGGATGCCTATTTGGATGGATCAGCAGGGTGAATAGCAAGTGCTTTGCGCATCTTGCCGTCTGCAAATGGCATGACTGCCGCAATCGCAGCCTCGCGCGCTTGGCAGTGCTCAACCAAAATCTTGTAGGCCTTTGTACCCATCAACTTTACGAGTTCGGCTTTATTCGCTTTGTACACAGGTTCTTTACCCACGTGAGCTTCTGGCGCATTAGTGCAGTACCAGTCAAGGTCGCTGCCACCAGGTCCCCAACCTCGTCGGTCGAATTCTTCAATACCAATAACCATGATTTCTACTTCATCACCTCGGGTGACGTTTTCAAATGTGCGTCGAATCGGCAGTTCCCAACACACTTGTGGTTTGGTCTCTACATAACTCACGCCAAGATTGCCAGCGAGAATGTGTAATGCACATCCATCGCCACCTTCAAAATTATTTCGATTATGGAAGATGCAGCCACCGTTAAAAGCGCGGGTCTTTTTGGCGCCATCCTCATCTTTTTCAAACATGCCCTTTTTGCTGTGGCCTTCTTCGTAGTTCTGCCAAATGTCAGGAGTCAGCATCGCAGCATATTTTTTAGTTTGCTTTAAATCATCTTTGTCAGCAATGTGCGCCCCAAGGTTGCAACACCCCACGTCTGGGTTGTTCTTGTCGATGCCCTTACAACCTTGTCCCCAGATGCACATCCAACGGGAGGTCAGCCACGTGAGATCGCACTTATATACGTTGGTGTCGTCTTCAGGGTCGACAAACTCAACCCATTGACGAGCAAAATCGAGGTTCTTCAGTTCAGCCACGACTAGAGCCTATTGGGTTGTGCTCATGACTGCGCAACTGAGGTGAGCTGGCGTCGTGTGTTTCGGATCTGATAAGCCAGCTGGAGCGAGTGCCT
>CAESAJ010000007.1_pt1 | contig 18279 bp, 14 predicted proteins | sample 7263501 | NCBI WGS metagenome assembly CAESAJ01 (sample SAMEA6814084, study PRJEB35770) | uncultured Actinomycetes bacterium | biome: Freshwater; feature: Freshwater reservoir; material: water | place: Czech Republic | collected 2017-05-23 | depth 30m m
AAGCGCGCACCTTTTTCTGCGGAAGTGGCATCCAGGCAACCACCGAGTCGAAGCGGGTTGTTAGCAATGACTCCAACAGATCGGCCACCGAATCGTCCCAAAGTGGTGATGAGGTTGGGGGCCCAGCGTGGATGTAGTTCGATGCCTGATCCGGCATCGATAACGGCCTCGACAAGTGGATGTGCGTCATAGGCACGGGTTGCTGATTCGGGCATGAAGGCTCCGAGATCGATGTCTTTTATCAAGCTTGCATCGAGCAAACCTTGATTGCCGAGCAAGTCGGTGATGTTGCGAGTGTCTAGGAGCGCTTGTTCTTCAGTTTCGCTAACCACATGGACCACGCCGCTTCGTCGACCATGTGGCTCGGGACCGCCAAGGCGCAGCATGTCGACGTCTTCGCCAGTAACGCTGCGGACAACCTCGGGGCCAGTGACAAATATTCGGCCCTCTGGACCAAGAATGACGATGTCCGTAAGTGCAGGACCGTAAGCACCGCCACCTGCGGCAGGGCCAAGCACGACTGAAACTTGTGGGATACGACCCGAAGCATGAGTCATAACGCGGAAGATGTCTCCGAAAGCTTTGAGAGATTGAATGCCTTCTTGAAGGCGAGCGCCACCTGAGTGCCAGATACCGATAATCGGACACATCTGATCCATGGCAATGGCGTATGCGTTAACGATAACTTCGCCTTCGGCACCACCAAGTGCGCCACCTTGAAACGATGGGTCGTTAGCAAACGCAATAACGGGTTTGCCATTAATCGTTCCTCGAACCGAAACTGCGCCGACACCATCAACTTGGGATGCGATGTAAGTCAAACTACCTTCATCGAGCAGTGCTGCAAGCCGACGAGGAGCCATTAACTTCTTGTCTTCGGGCGTCACGGTTGCAGCACTCACTAGTTGCTCCTGAATGCAAGTACGACGTCGTGGCCACCAAAACCGAATGAATTGCTCATGGCAGCAATGTCGCCGGCGGGGAGTTCGCGTATCGAGCCCATGACTACATCCACATCAACGCCATCAGCTAAGTTCACAAGATTGCCAACAGGTGGAACTTTGCGATCACGTAGCGCCAAGATCGAGGCAATCGCGGCCAACGAACCTGCTCCACCCAATAGATGTCCAGTAACACCTTTGACTGCCGTGACAGCAATGTGATCGGCATCAGATCCAAAAACTTTTCGAACTGCCTTTGCCTCGGCAACGTCACCAGCTGGTGTACTTGTCGCGTGAGCGTTGACATGAAAGACATCGCTAGGCGATAGGTCTGCATCGACCAAGGCACGGTTGATTGCAAGAATGACACCGCGACCCTCGGGCTCGGGCTGGGCAATGTGGTGAGCATCGGCAGCAATGCCTTGACCACCGTAGGTTGCATAGATGTGTGCGCCACGAGCTTTAGCAAATTCTTCAGATTCCATGACAATAATGGCTGCGCCCTCAGCCATGACAAATCCATCTCGGTCGCGATCGAATGGTCGCGAGGCGGCAGCTGGATCGTCGTGTCGAGTAGATAGTGCGCGCATTGCAGCAAAAGCAGCAATCGTCAGTGGGTGAATGCAGCCTTCAGTTCCGCCAGCAACAACAACATCGGCACGACCTGTTCGAATCATTTCAGCGCCGTAGCCAATGGCCTCTGCGCCTGATGCACATGCGGAGACCGGAGTATGAACGCCGGCTTGTGATCCAAGTTCTAGTCCAACGACAGCGGCCGGTCCGTTGGGCATGAGCATGGGTACGGTCATGGGGGATACCCGAGATGCGCCGCGTTCTTTGAGAATGTCGTATTGCTCCATCAAGGAGATAGCTCCACCAACACCGGTAGCAACTGCGACTCCGAGTCGGGTCTTATCCATATCACCGATGCCAGCATCGGCCCAGGCTTCCCGGGCGGCAATAAGTGCAAGTTGTTGCGATCGATCCATGCGTCGTATTTCGTGGGGCTCGAGTACCTGGGAAGGGTCAACCATGACTGGTGCCGCGATGCGTACTGGTAAATCGGCAAACTTTGGATCAGTAAGCAAGGTCACGCCCGAGCGGGCAGCAAGCAGTGCTTCCCAAGTAGATACAACATTGCCACCTAGTGGTGTTGTTGCGCCAAGACCTGTGACTACTACAGTTCGGCTCATCGTGGTGTCTCCTTGTGGTTATGGGTATTGATTGTGCGTAGTGATTGTGTGCGGGGCTAGTGTCTGGCAGCGGTGAGTGACACGATCATCACTCACCGCCAACAAGACTTATTGATCGCGACTTACTTATTTGCTGAGATGTAGTTCACGGCATCTGCGACAGTGTTGAGGTTCTTGACCTCGGTGTCTGGGATGGTTACCCCAAACTTGTCTTCGCATGCCATGACAACTTCAACCATCGACAATGAGTCGACGTCAAGGTCATCAACAAATGACTTTTCCATCTGAACGTTCTCGGCTGGAATACCGGCAACTTCGTTCACGATCGCGGCTAGGCCCGCGAGGATGTCCTCCTGTGACATTCTTCTTCTCCTTTATCGTCGGACTTCCCGCAGGTCGCGGGTTGTTTTTCGTTACCTTGCCATTACTGGCTCAGTACCGAAATCTATGGGGTTCGTGCTACTTGCGCAGCGTAAGCCAATCCAGCACCAAAGCCCACCAGCAAAATAAAGTCGCCAGACTTCACTTTGCCTTCGCTGCGAAGAGCATCGAGGGCTAACGGAATAGATGCGGCTGAAGTGTTACCGGAATATTCAATGTCGGTCGAGACCACAACTGACTCGGGTAATTCCAAACTCTTCAGTATTGATTTGGTGATTCGAAGGTTGGCTTGATGTGGGACAAACGCCGTCAATTCGCTCTTGCTGATCCCGGACTTTTCGATTGCTTGTTCGCAAATCTCAGCCATTGTGCCAACAGCCCAACGAAAAACACGTTGGCCCTCCATCGTGATCTGAGTTGGTTCGTTGGTTCGACCAGACTGCACAGTGTCGGGTTTCATGATGATGGCATCCATGGCTGAACCATCTGCATGCCACACCGTAGGACCGATACCTTGCTCTGCAGTTTCTTGTATGACAACTGCGCCAGCACCGTCGGCAAAAATGAATGCAGTACCGCGATCATCGAAATTAATGAAGTCGCTGAGTTTCTCAGTACCAATTAATAGAACTGTGTGCGCTTGCCCTGATCGGACCAGACCATCAGCGATACCCAGGCCATAACAAAAGCCAGCACATGCTGCGGAGATATCAAAGGCTGCGGCATTTGTCGCACCTACAAGATGGGCAACTTCGGCAGCGGCCGATGGAGTTTGATGACGATGGGTAAACGTTGCCACAATTACCAGATCAACATCAGCTGCTGCAACGCCGGCATCTTTTAGCGCGCGAGCTCCCGCAATCGCAGCCATTGAAGCAGCAGTTTCATCTTCTCGAGCAAATCTGCGTTCCACAATTCCAGAGCGTTCCCGAATCCATTCGTCAGAGGAGTCGATGCGCACGGCCACTTCGTCGTTGGTCACGCGACGTTCAGGACGGTACGCGCCCAAACCCGTAAGGCCAGCGAATGTGTGAGGCGCCGCAATGGCTAACTTGCTCATGAACCAGCCTTGGGATGCAAACGCAACAAAGATTGACCAGGGTTGACTGGATCGCCATCAGTAACTAGCCACTCAACGATGGTGCCACCGTGTGGTGCCAGAACCGGATACTCGTCCCGCAAGGTACGAATCGTGGCAACTTGAGTATGGCCATCCAAAACAGTGCCTGGTTCTTCGGAAACATTGAATTCGATAGTTCCCTTGAATGGCGCAACGATGAGTCGCCACGTTGGTGACTCGCTCATTTCTCGTGAAGAGGCATGTCGAGCGACCAGGTCTAGTGCTGCGGGAATGTCGTCTGGTGTTTTGAGGGCCAGAGTCTCGACAACGGGCATTGCACGTTTGGCAAGACCAACGAGTGTGCCTGCGGGTGGAAGTTCGATAAGTGCCGTTACTCCAAGGTCAAGCATGGTTTGCATGCACAAGTCCCAACGGACGGGATTACTGACTTGTGTCACAAGGCGCTTTAGAACTTCACGGCCACTATGCATGACTGTGCCATCTGCATTGCTCAAGATCTGAATTCGCGAATCGTGTGTCGAGATAGCTTTCGCATGTTGGGCCAAGACTGATACGGCTGGGGCCATGTGTTGGGTATGGAAGGCGCCAGCAACTGACAGCGAGCGAATGCGCGACCCTGCAGGTGGATTGTCTGCAAGTTGTTGAAGTTGCTCGATTGTTCCTGCGGCGACAATTTGTCCACCACCGTTTTCATTTGCAGCGGTCAGTCCAAATGACTCAAGAGTGGCGATGACGTCATCGCGCTCGCCACCGAGTACTGCTGACATAGAGGTCGCGGTAATGGCAGCTGCTGCTGCCATAGCATTTCCACGTTCGCGAACAAAGACCATGGCCTGTTCGGCTGAAATCACATGCGAGGCTGCAGCGGCGGTGATCTCGCCAACACTGTGTCCAGCGCCAATGCCTACTTTGGCAAAAGCTTCGCCTGGATGAGGAAAAAGACTTAAGAGCGAGATCATTCCCGCACTGACAATCAGCGGTTGTGCAATCGCCGTGTCACGAATGGTGTCTTCGTCGCTGGTGGTTCCATGGGCAACCAAATCGATGCCGGCAACTGTGCCCAGCCATCGCATGCGGTCCTCGAAATAGGGCAGTTCAAGCCAAGGTGTGAGAAATCCTGGAACTTGAGAACCTTGACCGGGAGCGACGATTGCGAGCACTGACCCAGCCTTTCGTAGAGAGACCCTGCAAAGCGGGCACTGAATACCCAAATTCTAGGGCACAAATTTGTATGATTCCTACAAATTCTGGGTTTTTCGTGACATCATTAACGCGAGTCGCAGTGCGAGTGCGTCTTCTGGGTCTGCCGGGTCAAATCCCGTGACGGCACGCACTTGGGCCAAACGGTATCTCACAGTATTCACATGCACATAAAGCAGCCGGGCACATGATTCGATTCCGGTGGCTCGTTCCAAGAACACCGCCAAAGTTGTACGCACATCGGCTCGAAGTTCATGCGAAATCAGATTTACCAGCGAATCCAGCGCCGCAGTGTCCCCATCCAGGGCCCGAGCTGACAACAAATCGTCGTGCGTTACTAATCGGTTGTGAAGTTCGATCATGGGAACGGCCTTATATCCGGAAAGCGCTGCGGTAGCCGAATTATGCGCATCTCGCAGCGTGGCTACCCAAGGACCTGAAACGACGGCACCAGGTCCAAAGTGCACAATAAATGGTCGTGCAACATCTTCGATTGATTCATTTTGTGGGACGCCGCTGATGACTGCGACTAACCGATCGCTGTGAACGCCTACCAGGGCATCAAGGTTACGAGAACGGGCAGTGCGCTGTATTTGCGCAACGTGTACCTCGGCTGCAACTCTACTGCTGGGTACAGATCCAACCAGAGTCACGATGCCATCGTTGAGTGTCCATCCTGCGGCAATCGCACGAGCTTCAAGAGAGTCATCATGCCCACCTGTGAGAATCGAATCCAGAACGAGGGACTGCAATCGCGCGTCCCATGCCCCACGATTTTCGGCAAGTCGGGCGTACACACTCGCAGCCGCAAAAGCGACTTCACTCGAATAGCGCAAAATTGATTCGCGCAGTGCAGCTTGCCTGATGAGATTGTCGCCAGCGATTGTCTCGACTGATTCTTCAACAACGGCAATTGTGATTCGAACAAGTTCAACCGTTTGCTCGAGCGTGAGAAGCTCAGCAAGTTCCCGAGGCGCACTGGTGAAAATGCGCTCAGTCAAAGCGGGATCGTGTGCATCGCCGGTAAACCAATCGACGAAAGTTCTTACGCCAAGTTGAGCCAGAGTTCCCACAGTCGCTCGTTCCCGAGCTGGCAATGCCTGGAACCACGGCAACAACTGATCCATTCGAGTAGTTGCGCTGGTTGTGAGTTCACCACTGACGCGTTGCAGTCGCCGAGCAAGTACAGCGCGCTCGGCAGCGTGGCGTTGTGGTGTGAGGTGGGAATGACTATCAACCATGTGAATCACCTACGGTGTGCTGATTTCGAATCAGCCGCCACCTTCAGTGTTTCCTGATCCGGCTGCTTTAGGGTCATCCAACTGGTACTTATCAATGGCAACTTGAACTCGTACTGGATCAAATTCGCCACGTTTGGCGAGCATGGCCAAAGTTTGCACGGTAATGCTTTCAGCGTCGACTAAGAAGTGGCGTCGAAGTGCGCCACGAGTATCGGACCGGCCCCAACCGTCAGTACCTAACGAGACAAAGTCACCTGGAACCCAATCACGAATTTGATCCTGCACCGCGCGCATGTAGTCAGAGACTGCGATGACTGGACCTTCGACATTTTGAAGCTTCGAGGTTACAAATGAGATTCGCTGATCTGCAGGATTAAGCAAGTTGTGACGATCAGTTTCCAGGCCATCTCGTCGCAATTCATTCCAGGACGTTACTGACCAGACATCAACACTGACATCCCAGTCGTGTTCGAGTAGTTCCTGTGCTTTAAGAGCCCACGGAAGTGATACGCCGGATGCAAGAATCTGCGCATGAATGGACTTGCGCTTTTTTGCTGGAGCGTAAAGGTACATGCCCTTGAGTAGGCCATCGACATCAAGATTCTCTGGCTCGACAGGTTGAGTAATCGGTTCGTTGTACACCGTGATGTAGTAGTAAACATTTTCGGAATCTTCGCCATACATGCGACGCAAACCCTCGCGAACGATGTGACCGATTTCAAATGCGAATGCCGGATCGTAAGAAACCACAGCGGGGTTAGTTGAGGCCAGCAAATGCGAGTGACCATCTTCATGCTGGAGACCTTCGCCGTTGAGAGTAGTTCGCCCAGCGGTTGCGCCAAGGACAAAGCCCCGTGCCATTTGATCCGAGGCAAGCCAGAAGGAATCTCCGGTTCGTTGGAAGCCGAACATGGAGTAGAAGATGTAAATCGGAATCATGGGCTCGTCATGTGTGGCATATGACGTTGCAACAGCAGTCCATGACGCTACGGATCCAGCCTCATTGATGCCCTCGTGCAGGATTTGTCCGGTCTCGGATTCCTTGTACGACAACATGAGTTCACGGTCAACAGACATGTACTGCTGGCCGTGGGGTGAATAAATCTTGAGCGTCGGGAAGAAACTATCCATGCCAAAGGTGCGAGCCTCATCAGGAATGATCGGCACGATGCGCTTGCCAATGTTTGGGTCGCGCAGCAAATCGCGCAGTAATCGAACAAAGGCCATCGTGGTAGCTACTTGTTGATTGCCCGAGCCCGTTTTCATGTCGGCATAAGTTTCCTCAGGAGGAAGTTCCAAAGGTCGCGAATGATTTCGGCGACTTGGTGTGTACCCACCTAGTTGGCGGCGCCGTTCGTGTAGATACTCAATGTGCTCGTGGTTTTCGCCTGGATGATAATACGGCGGCAATTTTTCATCGATCTGTTCATCTGCAATAGGAATTTGCAATGTGTCGCGAAAATTCTTGAGATCTTCTAAAGTCAACTTCTTCATTTGGTGCGTAGCATTGCGACCCTCGAAGTGTGAGCCAAGAGTCCAGCCCTTGATGGTCTTTGCCAAGATGACAGTGGGTTGACCGGTGTGGGCGCGCGCTGCTGCATAAGCTGCGTACAACTTTTGGTAGTCGTGACCACCCCGCTTGAGTCCCCAGACGCGTTCGTCAGTCCAGGATTCGACCATGGCCTTTGTGCGTGGATCGCGACCAAAGAAGTTGTCGCGGACGAATCCACCGCTTTCGGCTTTGTAGGTTTGGTAGTCACCATCAGGAGTGCGATTCATGAGATTGACCAAAGCACCTTCGGTGTCTAGGGCCAAGAGTTCATCCCATTCGCGACCCCAAATGACCTTGATGACGTTCCATCCCGCACCTCGGAAATGTGATTCGAGTTCTTGGATAATCTTTCCGTTGCCACGCACCGGACCATCGAGTCGCTGCAAGTTGCAGTTGATGACGAACGTCAGATTGTCGAGTTCTTCGCGAGCGGCAATACCAATAGCGCCCAGTGATTCTGGTTCATCCATTTCGCCGTCACCAAGAAATGCCCAGACGTGCTGTTGCGATGTGTCTTTAATTCCACGATGTTGGAGATAGCGATTGAAGCGCGCTTGGTAAATCGCATTCATTGGACCTAAGCCCATGGACACTGTCGGAAATTGCCAGAAGTCTGGCATGAGGCGAGGGTGCGGATAACTGGGCAGGCCATTGGGAGCGGCGGTAAGTTCTTGGCGGAAACCGTCTAGACGCTCGGTATCGAGTCGGCCTTCTAGATATGCTCGGGCATATGCTCCGGGGGAGGCGTGACCCTGCATAAATATTTGGTCGCCACCGCCCTCGAATTCTGGCCCACGAAAGAAATGGTTGAAACCTACTTCGTACAGCGATGCACTAGATGCATACGTGGAAATGTGTCCACCAACTCCGACGCCTGGACGTTGAGCACGGTGCACCATGATGGCTGCGTTCCAGCGAATGTATGCGCGGATCCGTCGTTCAATAAACTCGTCGCCTGGGAAAGCAGGTTCACGCTCAGGTGGGATGGTGTTGATGTAGTCGGTGCTACGAAGGCTTGGTAATCCGACATTTCGCTCAGACGAATGCCTCAGCAACGACAGCATCACATGGCGGGCGCGTTGTTCGCCTTCAGCTTGGATGAGCGCATCGAGGGATTCAATCCATTCCCGAGTCTCGTCTGGGTTGACGTCCACATATTGAGTGGGCATTCCACCAGAGAGCAGTGATTCGCGTTCGGCATTCATCAGCATTCCTGACTTCAGATATTGACCCCTCTATTGTCGCGGATTTTGCCGACCACTTGGCACGGGGCGTGTCAAAAGCCGAAACTCGCCTGAGAAAAGTTGCGTTGTGGCTTGCAGATTGGGCAAGAGTCGGGTGGACTAAGGGAGTGACCGATAACACCACTGCCGGGTCGGGGCTGGCTGGCAAGTTAGGTATTACTTCTGGGCTCGTCGTGCAAGAAATCGGATTTGATTCCGATAGCGATGATGCTATTTCTGCGGCCATCGCGCTGACTGCCGAACTCGTTGATGAAGAGTTCGATGACGTCGTCGATGTCGTTCTGTTGTGGTGGCGCGACAGCGATGGTGATCTCGTGGACGCTTTAGTGGACGCTTTGGTTCCGCTGGCAGATTCCGGTGTGATCTGGCTAATGACTCCCAAAGCTGGTAGATCCGGACACGTTGAACCGAGCGATATTTCAGATGCTGCGCCCACGGCTGGCTTACAGTCCACGAGCACAATCTCGGCGGCCCCGCATTGGCAGGGGACTCGGCTTGTGGCTCCAAAGTCTCGGCGTTAATGTGACTGTGTCGCACTAACGCGCAATTTCCATCGGCTCAATCACGGCAAAGGATGAACTATGACACTTGAGGTTGGCCAGCAGGTCCCCGATTTCACTCTGCAAAATCAATTCGGCGAAGAGGTCACGCTTTCGGATTTCCGCGGAAATAAGAACGTTGTCTTGGTATTTTTCCCCATGGCATTCACTGGGATTTGCACTGGTGAGTTGTGCGAGATTCGCGACCGCAGTGTTGATTTCGTTAATGACGACACTCAGATCCTTGGAATCTCGTGTGACACCTCGGCTTCCCTCAAAGCTTTTGGCGAGCAGGAGCGCATTGAGTACCCGCTGCTGTCTGACTTTTGGCCACACGGTGAAGTGTCCCAGAAGTTTGGCTCGTGGTTTGAGCCCCGCGGTTTCTCGATGCGAGGCACATTCGTCATCGATAAAGAAGGCATCTTGCGCTGGTCGGTAGTTAATGGACCTGGCGATGCCCGTAATTCTGATGAATATAAGGAAGCGCTCGCAAGCCTGTCCTAGATATCCGGTGCCTCCTGTCAATTTGTTTACCAGTCGTTGGGTAGGTAATGTTGCAGGCGCACGACCGAAAACCAGGGCGCTTAGCTCAGTTGGCTAGAGCATCTCGTTTACACCGAGAGGGTCAGGGGTTCAAGTCCCTTAGCGCCCACCCGATAAGTATTGCCATCACACATTTGTGGTGGCAATACTTATGTCCGCGACACTTAACACCGCTGTGAGTTTCCCGATTGTTGACAGAACCAGGCTCGAGAGTTAAAGTAGTTGAATATTCAACTACTAAGTAGGGCACATGTCGTCTGTGAATTCAGCGAGTACTTCGAAGTCAGAAAAGAAGACGGAAAAGATGCCAGCGCTTTATATCGGTCATGGGGCCCCGCTGCTTTTGGACGATCCAGTATGGACAGCGCAACTGAGCCAATTGGCCAACGGCATTACCAAGCCCAAAGCAATATTGGTGGTCTCGGCTCATTGGGAAGCAGCGCCTATCGTGCTTGGAGCTACAGATTCTGGCGCACCCTTAATTTATGACTTTGGCGGTTTTGATCCCAAGTACTACAACATCAAATACCGCACTCCTGACTCATCGGAGTTAGCCAGGACTGTTCATGGCTTACTGTCTGATACGCAAAATGTTGTTGATCAAAAGAGCCGCGGTCTGGACCATGGAGCTTATGTTCCTTTGATGGTGATGTATCCCGATGGCGACATTCCTGTAGTTCAGATGTCCATTCCCACACATGATCCAGAGAAGCTTTACGAACTTGGTCAACGCTTGGCACCACTTCGCGACCAAGGAGTCATGATTGTGGGCAGCGGATTTTTGACTCATGGGTTGCCGTATTTGCGTGATTTTCGAATTGAAGCAACACCACCTGGTTGGAGTGTGGACTTTGATTTGTGGGCGCAAGAGGCGATGGCACGCGCTGACGTGGATACGTTGATGAACTATCGGGAGTTGGCGCCTGGAATGCCATACGCTCACCCGAGTGTTGAGCATCTGTCGCCATTGTTTGTCACCTTGGGCGCAGCATCTGATTCCAACTTGGCTCCCGACGTCGTGATTGACGGGTACTGGATGGGTCTAGCGAAGACCTCGATCCAGGTGGCATAGACGTCGACGCATAGGCAGACCCCTGGCGTTAAGGTGGAAGCACCGTATAACCCAAGGAGATTTCAATGGCTGTCCACGCCTCGAGCGAACAGCAACGAGCCCTACTGGATTTGCAGGGACTTGATACTCAAGTTTTTCAGATTGATCATAAGGTTGCCTCGCTGCCTGAACGGGCAAAGGTTAATGAGCTCGAAGTTGCCTTAGGTTCCCTGGATTACCGGATCGTGGGAGTCAAGACCGAAGTTGCTGACCTGTCTTTAGAAGTGTCCAAGGCCGAATCAGATGTCGAGCAAGTGCGCAATCGAGCTGCCCGCGATCAGGAACGTCTGGATTCTGGCGCTGTCAATGCGGTCAAGGAACTTGAGAGCTTGCAACATGAAATTGCATCACTAGCCAAGCGGCAAGTTGAACTTGAAGACGTTGAAATTGAAATAATGCAGCGCGCTGAAGAAGCTCAAGGCGCCATGAACCAGATGTTGTCAGAGCGCGATTCTTTGGCCGTGGAACTAGAAGCAGCTCGAGTGACATTGCAGCAAGTTGAAAGTGAACTTGCTGCTGCGCGCGAGCAAGCAATGAACGACCGAGTGATCATTGCAGAAAAAATCCCCGCTGACTTGATGGCACTGTACGAGAAGATTCGTGCGGACCTTGGCGGAGTCGGAGCAGCGCTGCTTCAACGGGGAACGTGCCAAGGATGTCGCTTAGCTGTTGATGCGACTGAACTCGATCGGATTAGGTCTGCGTCGCAGGATGAAGTTGTGCGCTGTGAAGAATGCCGCCGCATTCTTATCCGCACATCGGAGTCTGGTCTGTGACCAGATTCGTCATTGAAGCCGACGGAGCTTCGCGTGGAAATCCTGGGCACGCTTCATATGGCGCGGTTGTCAGACATGGTGAAACTGGGGAAGTGGTGGCCGAGCGAGCCGCGGTTCTTGGTCATGCGACGAATAATGTTGCCGAATACAGCGGACTAATAGCTGGGCTCACTGCAGTTGCCGAAATCGATAAAGATGCGATTGTCGAGGTGCGTATGGATAGCAAGCTTGTGGTGGAACAGATGAGCGGACGATGGAAAATTAAGAATCCGGGCATGCGCAAACTTGCTTTGGAGGCACGTGAAATTTTGCCTTTTGCCAACCTGACTTTTACGTGGATTCCGCGCGACGACAACAAACATGCGGATGCGTTGGCGAATGAGGCGCTTGATACGCATCTCGCTGGTGGATCAGGAATTATTGAGCGTCCATAATGCTGCTGCTTCCACCATCTGAAAGTAAAGCAGAAGGAACTCAAGCCAAGCCTTTGAAGTTATCGACTTTGGCGCATCCGCAACTTAACGAATTACGAGAGCATGTCATCGGTGCTGTGGAGAAGTTGGCGAAAGGTCCTCGGGCCAAGGCACGTGAAGTGCTTGGCCTGAGCGCTAAACAGGAAAGTGAAATTGAACGTGACGCAAATTTAGCGACCGCTAAAACATCACCTGCATGGCAGATATATTCTGGCGTGCTCTTTGATGCCCTGGATGCGCAGTCGTTGAGTGCAACAGCGCGGAAGAAGTTCGAAGAGACTACCTTTGTGTCCAGCGCACTATTTGGATTAATCAGTGTGGCCGACCACATTCCTGCCTATCGACTATCTGGCGACACTCGATTACCACGGCTGGAATCGTTGGCGCGGGTGTGGAGTGACTCCGTGAGTTCTATTTTGGAACGACAGCAGGAGCTCATTGTCGATCTTCGCTCTGGGACCTATGTTGCTCTGGGTCCGTTGCCAGATGATGTGGCAGCAGTTGTACCAAAGATCTGGCAAAAGATGCCTTCTGGGCCGCCAAAGATTGTGACCCATCACAATAAGGCCACCAAAGGCAGGATTGTTCGGGAGTTGGTGGCTACCCGAAAGCGATTGGATACAGCGGAAGTTGTGGCGGAAGTTATTGCCAGTTTGGGCGCAGATGTTGACATTAGTTATGCGAAAAGTCACCCCATCATCAATGTTGTCATCGACGTCGCCTGATGCATGGCAATCGGCGTGAAATTGGCTCCGAAAAGTTCTGAGAAAACGCTTGCACGTATGGGCGCACAAGAGTAAAAAGAGGTAGTCGGATAATCAACTGCTCAATTCGGTTTGATCATCGCGTAAGCGAAAGTGTCACCGGTGGGTGGGGTTAGTTGCTGACAACGAAGGACCTTTGTAGAAACTCATACTTTCTACAAAGGTCTCTTCAATTTTGGCTCACCACGAACGCAATTTGAGGTAGCAGACATCTGCGAGTCGGCAAAGTTTCCCTGTCTTGTGACGTTTATAGGGGCTAACAGAATGGCCCTAAGAATTCTGCAATAAAGTTGCGCTAAGACTACGAATCAACGACTTAAATTCTTAAGGAAGTGTCTTGTGGACCATTTGCTAGAGAAAGACCTCACTGCAACGTCCTTTGACGACCAGGCACAAAGTCGATCCCTTCCAGCTCGCGCCCAAACCGTTGTCGTTGGAGCTGGTGTGGTTGGTTCGAGCATCGCCTATCATTTGGCTGAGCTCGGGCATAAAGACGTGCTACTTCTTGAGCGAACATCAGTTGCATCGGGCACCAGTTGGCATGCTGCAGGGTTAGTAGTGCGATCACGAGCAACTCATGCCATGACAAAGCTCTCTTACTATGGCATTGATGCGTATCGCGCGATTGAAGAAGAAACTGCCATTAACGTTTCACTGCAACAAAATGGATCTCTTTCCCTGGCTCGTACTTCTGGGCGGCTAGATGAATTGCGTTACAGCGACATGGTTGCGCGCCACAATGGCATTGCATCTGAACTAGTTTCGCCAAAGCGAGTGGCCGAACTCCACCCACTTGCGACCTCGGATGGATTACTTGGCGGAATGCATCACGCGGAAGATGGCCATGTCAATCCTGGTCGCGCTGCCTTAGCTTTTGCAAAGGGCGCGCACACTCGAGGCGTGACAATTCGTGAAGGCGTGACAGTTACCGGCGTGCAAACAACGCATGGACGCGTCACTGCAGTTGAAACAAACCTTGGTGTTGTTGAGTGTGAAAACTTGGTACTTGCAGCAGGACTTTGGACGCGCGAACTTGCTGAAAAATGTGGGGCAATGGTTCCGCTCTATCCTGCTGCTCATGTGCACGTAACAACTGATCCAATCGAAGGCGCCGATGTGCCATTGCCGGTGCTTCGGGATCTGGACGGCTATTTATATGTGCGCGGACATAACGGTTCATTAGTTGTTGGCGCATTTGAGCCAGATGGTATTCCAGTAGATCCGCGCACTCTGGCCAGTGATTTTGCATTTGGCGAATTCGATCCAGATTGGGAGCACTTCGCGGCCATTAAGGGATTCGCTGAAGATCGGATTCCGGCGCTCAAGACTGCGAATTTTTCCCGATTCCTGAATGCCCCAGAATCGTTCACACCCGATGCGAGTTTTTGTTTGGGGGAGACCGCTGAAGTCGATGGCCTGTGGATTGCTGCTGGCTTTAACAGTCAAGGCATTATTTATGCCCCTGGCGCTGGACGCGCATTGGCTGAATGGATTGTGGAAGGTTCACCCACTTATGATGTGTCGGCTGTTGATGTGCAGCGTTTCTCGAAGTATCAATCGAATCGGCCTTACCTGCATGAACGAACCAAAGAAGGTTTGGGACGATTGTATGCAATGCATTGGCCATTTCTGCAGCCTTATACGGCGCGCAATATTCGGCGTTCACCATTGCACGATCGCTTGGATGCCGCTGGAGCGGTCTTTGGTGAGTTAGTTGGTTACGAGCGCGCAAACTGGTTTGCCCCAAGTGGGACAAAGCGCGAATACGAATACAGTTACCAGCGCCAAAACTGGTTCGAGCATTCGGCGGCTGAACACAAAGCTGCGCGCGAAGCCGTAGCCGTTTTTGACTTGTCAACATTTACCAAAGTCGAAGTTGCTGGGCCAGATGCGTTGAAAGTTGTGCAGTCGGTAACTACTGCAAACCTTGATGTAAAAATTGGTCGTGTTGTGTATACCTTGATGCTGAACAAGGGCGGCGGTATCGAACTAGATGGCACTGTGACTCGACTGGCTGATGATCGTTTCTTGATAGTGACGCCAACGGCGGCGCAAACTAAGACCTTGGCGATGATGCGCCGGGCTGCTCGTGGAACTGCTGCGGCAGTCTTTGATGCAAGTGCCGGACTTGCAACGATCGGCATTATGGGGCCGAACTCTCGAGAGTTGATGTCGCGCATTAGCCCGGCTGATTTCTCCACTGAAGTTCAACCATGGGGTACTGCGCGGGACATTGAAGTGGGTAATGGTTCAGCACTGTGCTTAAGGGTTAGTTTCGTTGGCGAACTTGGTTACGAGCTTTATCCGACAGCTGACATGGCAGTTTCAATGTATGACTCTGTTATTTCAGCTGGAGCTGATCTTGGTCTTCGTCGTGCTGGTTACCACGCGCTTGATAGTTTGCGAGTTGAAAAGGGTTATCGCCACTTAGGTCATGACATCGGTCCAGTAGATGATCCGTATCAGGCATCGCTTGGCTTTGCAGTAAACCTCAAGAAGGGTGACTTCGTTGGTCGAAGCGCTATCGAGAGTAAGCACAACCCAGATCGGCGTCAGGTTTTTATCAAGTTAGATAACCCAGAACCACTATTCGTGCACGACGAATCTATTGTGCTCGATGGCACAATCATCGGGCATGTAACGTCAGGCTCTTACGGCCACACAATCGGTGGGGCGTGTGGGCTCGGAAACATTCCAGCTGACGTTCCAGCTGGATCTCACTTCATGGTTGATTGCGCGGGAGAATTAGTGCTGGCAACTATCAGCGACGAGCCGTTTTATGATCCAACTAATGCCAAGTTAAAGGCTTAGCGCGCGTCGTATTCGATAACACCATCGACGATGGTGAGCAAGGCGTGTTCACCAAGTAAGCCGGCTGGATCATTGTGAAAGTTATTGAGATTGCTTGACCACACCACAATGTCGGCTGTGGAACCCAATGCGAGTGACCCAAAGTTGGCTTCACGATGCCATGCCCAAGCACCTTCGTAGGTATAGCCATCGATTGCTGACGTTAGTGAGATGCGTTCATCAGGTGTCCATGACCTTTTGCCATCCAGCGACGCACGAGTCATAGCGCAGTACATTCCAACGAGTGGATCCATTTCGCCGACCTGCCAGTCGCTGGAAAGTGCAACATGTGTGCCAACAGACTGTAATGACCGGATTCGCCAGGCGCGATTCCACCGTGCCTCACCCACGTTATTCATCCACGACCCTTCGATGAGGTCGGGGGAGCAGTGCCGAGGTTGCATCGCTGCGGTGATGCCCAACAAGGCAAGTCGGGGGAGGTCATCTGGATGGATGCATTCCACATGAACAATGCCATGACGACGGTTTCTTGTTTCATTGACATTTGCCGCATTCTCGAGCGCATCCAGGATCAACCGAATACCACCGTCACCTGTTGCATGCGTATGTGTTTGGAAACCAAGTCGATCAAGTTCGGCGACGACATGCGTGAATTCTGCAACGGAAGCACTTGGGTGACCACGATGGTTTGGCTTGTTGGCATAGTCATCCAACATCCAAGCAGTGTGTGGTTCGATGACATCATCTGCATAGAGTTTGATCGGTCCTAATGCCAACTTGCTGGTTTCGATGTGATTGTTGATGGTTGTCCGCAGTGCCATCCGAAAATCTGCGCCTTCATCGATCGGGTGAAACAACGCTGCGATAACTCGAGAAGAAAGTTTGTGGTCTTTTTGCGCACGGTAAAAAAGGTCAAGTTCCGCCATGGGAACTTGTGGCTCGACAACTGTGGTGATTCCACATTGTGTTGCCATCTGCATGCTGGATAACAGTTTGCGATATCGGCGATCAGGTGAATACATGGGAATGTCGCGCTGCAGCGATTTCAAACCAAGTGTCGTCATGGCGCTGGTATAAAAGTCCGTCACCCATCCAGTGGCTAGGTGCGTTTGTGGATCGAACTCTGGCCGGCCCCAACTGAGTTCAACGCCAGATTCAATGCCGAGTGCACGGATGGCAACATCATTAAGCCATACCGAATGTTGATCGTAAGTTGTGATGAAGATGGGTCGGTTCGTTATTCCGGCAAGATCAGATGCGTTTGGACGTCGGCCTTCCACAACTGAATAGTTTGCGTTTTCGCCACAAATCCATTCCAGATCCGGCCTTGATTGCGAAAATTCTGTTAAGCGGGATCGAACATCGTCCAGGACCACAAGGTCTTGCAAGTTAACGGCATCTGGATCAAATCCCAGCAGGAGGTGATTGTGGCTATCAATGATTCCTGGAGTGATCAGTTGTCCATCCAGATGAATCTCTTGTTGCGCAGCCGGGGCGTCCTGTCGGCTGCCGATATAGGCAATTTTTCCTTGGGCAATGCCGAGAGCCGCTGGTATTGGTGTGTAACTGTTGCGTTGGTGCAGAACTCCTCCTGCAATCAATAAGTCCAGCACTTTTCTACCTTAGCCAAATCACCGTATTCTTAGGGCAGACGAGTCGGTTGGATGATCGCGGCGACCTTAGGGTTGTCGAGGAAAGTCCGGACTCCACAGGGCAAGAGTGGTGGATAACGTCCACCTGGGGCGACCCACGGGAAAGTGCAACAGAAAGTAAACCGCCTATCTGCATTTATTTGCGGATCGGTAAGGGTGAAACGGTGAGGTAAGAGCTCACCAGCGCACATGGTGACATGAGCGGCTAGGTAAACCCCACTCGGAGCAAGACCAAGTGGACTTTAGAGTCCACCGCAGGTGACGGCCCGTCGCCGCTTCGTGCGGCAGCCTGCGGGTAGGTTGCATCAGGTTGTTGGTAACAGCAATCGCAGATGGATGGTCATCACGCGCAAGCGTACAGAATCCGGCTTACAGACCGACTCGTCTACTTCTTCAGGTTGTTTGGTCTAAATGCCCCATCCACCAAGGCATTTATGTGTATTAGAAAGTGTCAAAACCTATCAAGAAAACATCCAAAATTGAGGGCAAATTATGGGTAGCAAGGGCAGAACAAGGGCGACAAACGGGAATTTAGCTACGTGTAACCATCTCTGAATTCGCATCTAGTAATCCACGCCAGATTCACGCATGCAACTTTAGAGTGTCAAATCCAAATGGTTTCTCACGAATTAAGTTTGTTCTGTTGGCGTTGCGTTTAAGCATATATGCCAATTAGAGGAGTTGACTGGACATTGACATAGCCAGAATCGGGAAGTAGTTAACTGTGCCATCAAATGGAGCTGAAGATAATTGGGAAAGTATGGCTAGTTACGGAGC
>CAESAJ010000008.1_pt1 | contig 17201 bp, 15 predicted proteins | sample 7263501 | NCBI WGS metagenome assembly CAESAJ01 (sample SAMEA6814084, study PRJEB35770) | uncultured Actinomycetes bacterium | biome: Freshwater; feature: Freshwater reservoir; material: water | place: Czech Republic | collected 2017-05-23 | depth 30m m
GCGCAATTAGTTGAGTGCGCCGTTCGGTCCAGACACTTCGAGCAAGCTGCCGAGTCTCTGGCGTTTGAGTCTCTGGTGTTTGAGTCTCTGGCGTTTGCGTGGCTGCCCGAGATTCAGTCCGAACTGAATCGGGGAAATTAAGCGCAGCCCAAATAGATGCACCTGCAACAACCACAGCAGTGCCGAAGTAGTGAGCCGTAAGTCCGACATGCCGACCAATGAAGTAGCTGGAAAGACCAGCGGCAAGCAACATCCCTATCCCGTATGCGGCGTGAATTGCAGGAAAGAGACTGCGCGATGACAGGCGATCAACTTGTGTGCCTTCGTAGTTACCGAGGAAGTCTGCAATCGCCATTGGCAATCCCATTAGTACGAGCGCTATTGCAACGATGAATAGCGTTCCAGATTCAATTGCTACTCCCAGAACTGCCAAACTTGCAGCCGCAAGACTGAAACCTGCAATGGCTACCTTGCGTGAACCATATTTTGCAGTGAGTTTTTCGGCGAAAAAGATACCGATAAGCCCGCCGGCAGGGTAGAGCATTACCAGCAACCCCATCTGTGCAGTAGCCAAGCCCAACGCATCCTTAATTTCCGGTCCTCGACTTTGCCACGTTGAAAACAGCAATGCTCGAGTAAAAAAGATGGTTGCAGACGCAGCAAACCACAGGGCAAGACTTGGACTTTTAGACATTGGAACAGGCTAGCAATAACTCAAAAGATAGGTGCATTCAGGAGAGTTGTTACGCAATATTGAATGCAAGCACTTTGCAATACCGGGCAGAACTGTCTGGGTAGCATTAATCAAAGCCAATCTGCGAGGTCACTATGTCAGACAATCCAGTAAACACTTCTGTGAGTGCTCAAGATCAAGATGATCAGCTGGGCATTTTGCAGCGCCGCCGTATCGAAGCCAACATCATTGCGCCTATTTATCGGATTATGGTTCGTGAGTTTGGGCAAGAGCGTGCCGCCGATGTGATTCGCGAAGCGATTACCGAAGATGCCCGTAAAGCTGGTGCTCGATTTGCAAGCGCTGAACCTGAAGGTGCGAATTTGCAGACCTTCATCGCAATTCAGGCACTTTGGGAAAAGGATGATGCTTTAGTCACCGAAACGGAAAAAGCAACGGATGATGAGTTCATATATACAGTCCATAGATGCGCTTATGCAGAAATGTATAAGGAGATGGGCTTGGCGGAAATTGGCAAGCTACTTTCATGCACGCGCGATTTTGAGTTTATCGAGGGATACGATCCCAGTATTGGTCTGACTCGAACGCAAACTGTGATGGAAGGCGCTTCACATTGCGACTTTCATTATCAACGTAAAACCAGTTAGTCGCGATGTCTCTAACTATTGACTCAGACCGCTTGTGGCGCTCACTGAACGAAATCTCGAATTTTGGGCAGACTTCAAATGGCGGATTGCACCGTTTGGCGGCCACACCAGAAGATGGCCAGGCACGTGATTACTTCGCAAGCATCGCTGCATCGATTGGATGCACCATTCGAATTGATGCATTAGGAAACTTGTTCGTGCGACGGGCAGGAGCAGATAATTCAAATCCTGCAATCTTGATTGGCTCACATTTAGATTCGCAACCCTTGGGTGGAAAATACGACGGTGTTTACGGAGTGATGGCTGGGCTCGAGGTGTTACGCACTTTGCACGACAACAATCACCAAACTTCGACTTCGGTCGAAGTTGTCTGCTGGACAAATGAAGAAGGCGCCCGATTCGCTCCGGCCATGATGGGAGCTTCTTATTTTGCAGGGAAGTACTCGGCTGATGAATTACATGACCGAATAGATACCGACGGCGTGAGTCTCAAGAGTTCGCTAGCTGACATTGGATACCTAGGCACTGACCACGTTCAGACTGAAGATTTTGGCGCCTATCTCGAAATTCATATCGAGCAGGGCCCAACCTTGGAGTTAGAAAACATCCCAATCGGAGTTGTCACCGGTGTGCAAGCTATGCGCTGGCACCGTGTGCACATTTCAGGTGTATCAGGACATTCTGGAACCTATCCGCTCGAGTTACGCAAAGATGCCTTGGTCGCGGCGGCAAGAATCGTTGAGAGTGTTAATCAAATCGGACTGCGCCGCCCTCACATCGCACGAGCAACAGTGGGGTTCTTGCACGTGAGCCCTAATTCACCGAATGTCATTCCGGGAAGCGTTGAACTGATGGTGGAGTTTCGCCATCCTGAAATGGCTGTGCTGGATGAAATGAGTGAAGAATTATTGGAGTCACTTACTCTAGTGACCCAAACAACGGGGACCACTTTTGAAGTCACACAAGAACTGAATTCACCACCAGTTGTTTTCGATACTCAATTACTCGCTCATGTTGAGGCGGCCAGTCAAACCTCGGGGCTGGCATCGAAACGCATGCTTTCGGGGGCCGGACATGATGCTTGCCAAGTTGCATCACTGATGCCAAGTGCGATGATTTTTATCCCATGTGTTGATGGAATCAGTCATGCCGAGAATGAATCCATCACTGCGCAATGGGCAGCTCAAGGTGCACAAGTTTTATTAGAGACTGTTTTGCGGATTGACAGTTAATGGTGTGTGGGTAATTACGCTCACGTGTACCTACATTCGCAAGTAAGACGCACCGTTAAAGTCGAGCACAGCGCCACTTGCCCATAGGGCATCCTTTGATGCCAAGAAATACAACGCGCGTGCAAGTTCATCTGGTGTGGCAACTCGGCCAAAGGGACTTTGGTTGCGAATGTCATCACCAGTTGGTCCATCCAGAAGTTCAGCGGCCATCTCGGTATCCACAAATCCTGGTGCCAAAGTAGTGACGCCTATTCCAAGTGGTGCTAACGCTTTAGCAATGGATTGACCGAAAGCCACAATCGCAGCCTTGCTTGCCCCATAAGCCGGACTGACCGGTTCGCCGCGAAATGCGCCACGCGATCCCACATTCACGATGCGCGAATCACCATGTCGAGGCATGTGTTGAAGTGCACACCAAGTGACATTTGCCGCGCCGATGAGATTGACGCCCAATGTGTCGGCCCACGCCTGTTGCCAAACTTCGTAGGTTGATGACTCAATCGGATGATCAAAGAACACACCAGCATTATTGATGAGCACATCGATGTGGCCAAAAGATTGCGCGACCTCATCGACCATGATCTTTATTGCACTCGCATCTCGAAGATCTGCCTGCGTTACTAAATGGCCTGTGCCGGGCAGTGATTCCAGTACCTCGGATGCTAGTTCTCGATTGGCGCTGTAGTGAACCGCGATACGGTCACCTTGCTCAGCAAAGTAACGTGCGATACTGGCACCAATTCCACGTGATCCACCTGTAACCAAAACGGTTCGCTGATTGCTCATTTAGCAAGAGTACTCAATGACATTGCGCCAGAGCTGTCTTAATGGCTACCTTGTTGCTGATCTTGAGTCGAGTAAATCTACTCGTGGTTAGATTGGGTGAGTAGATTCGAACACAGCCAGGACTACTTAGTTAGGTGCTATGAGTTACACATTGTTAAGTCCTATCCAAATGGGAAGATTGAATTTACCCAATCGGATAGCTATGGCGCCGATGACACGTAATCGGGCAAATCAAGATGGGTCGCCAACGCAAAGTATGGTGACGTACTACCAGCAACGCGCAAGTGTTGGACTGATCGTCACTGAGGGAACTATGCCTTCTGAAAACTCGAAAGCGTATCTAGACATTCCCGGCTGCTTCAATACTGAGCAAATGCAAGAGTGGTCTAAAGTTACGCAAGCAGTGCACCACGAAGGTGGGCACATCTTTTTGCAGATAATGCACGGGGGCCGAGTTGCCCACTCATCTTTTCTGCCAGCAGGAATGCACCCCATAGGTCCCAGCGCGATTCAAGCGTCAGGATCCGTTTTCACAAATTCTGGGGAAGTGCCATTTGAAATTCCCATTGAAATGTCGCAAAGTGATATTGCAGATACAAAAAGACAGTTCGTCGATTGCGCAGTCCTTGCAATCCAAGCCGGCTTTGATGGTATCGAACTGCATGCTGCTAATGGATATTTACTCAATCAGTTCCTTGCATCCAACGCAAACCATCGCGAAGACAAATATGGTGGCACTCCAGAAAAGCGAACCCAATTTGTGGTTGAAGTTGTTGATGAAATTTGTGCAGCAATTGGTGCAGATAGAGTCGCGATCCGGATTAGTCCCAACGGAACCTTCAACGATATTTCCGAGACAACACTTGAGGCAACCTATGCCGAGTTGCTAGCACGACTATCGCCACTTGGTCTTGCATACCTTCACTTAGTCGAACTACCCGGCTTTGATTCGGTCCCATGGGCACGCGCACGCTGGAATGGGACACTCATGGTTAATACCGATGAAACTCAAGTGGACAAGCTCGGCGCTGCGCGCAAAGTCATGGAATCAGCGCAGGCGGATGTGGTTTCTTTCGGACGACTGATCTTGGCGAATCCAGATTTTGTTTCGCGCCTAAGCCTTGCTAATTGCCCCATGAACGAGCCAGATGAAGACCTTTTCTACGGCGGCGGCGATAAGGGCTACATCGATTACCCAACCATTTCGTAGATACCATCGGTAATCCGCACTAATCTCTTCATCAATGCAGGTTCGACATCTAGAAGAGTTGTCAGAGGAGAAAATACATGTGGCCCACCGATAAGTCGTGCGCAATGGTCATCAGTTTTGATTTTGATGCCGAAGAGGTGTGGATTGGGGAAGATCCAGGAAACATCAATCGGCCAGGAGTTCTTTCGCAGGGAACATATGGCGCCAAAGTCGGGGTTGGGTTAGTTCTTGACTTACTTGATGAACTTCAATTGCCTGCCACGTTCTTCATTCCTGGGAAGGTAGCTGAAACTCATCCCGACCGCGTTCGACAAATTGTCGCTGCGGGACATGAAATTGCGCATCATGGCTACACGCATACTTCGCCCACATTGCTCACTGCAGCAGAAGAAGAAGCCGAGCTAATCAAGGGCAGACAAGTTTTAGAATCTTTTGGGCCCAAAGTGGTCGGTTACCGATCTCCATCTTGGGAAGTAACTCCACATACTTTTGATTTATTGGTCAAACACGGGTTTGAGTATTCATCAAGCATGATGGACGACATAAACATTTACCGTCATGCATCCCACCCAATAGTTGAACTTCCAGTCCATTGGATCTTGGATGATGCGCCACATTTTTGGTTCGATGGCGGCACAACATGGAATAAAACCATCCGGACTCCTGAAGAAGTGGAACAACTGTGGCGCGGCGAATTTACTGGGATTCGAGAACTCGGTGGATTAATCATGCTCACTATGCATCCGCAAGTGATTGGCCGACCAGGGCGCCTTGCTATGTTAAAGAGATTCTTAACATGGACAAAGTCCTTTGATGATGTCTGGTTTGCTCAGGCCCGTGAAGTTGCTACCAAAGTATGAATGCCAAGACGGCTGTAGTCACTGGTGCGGCTCGCGGAATCGGTTATGCAATAGTCACGCGCCTGCTTAACGATGGTTGGAATGTCGCCATGTGTGATCTTCAGCCGACTCTCGATGAGAACCGCAAGGAGATAGCCGCTTTAGGCAGTGAAGTTTTTGTCTATCCATGTGATGTCAGCGACGAAAATTCCGTGAAGAATTTCGCCGCTGAGGTCATCACAAGATTTGGGTCAATCCACGCCCTCGTTAATAATGCTGGAATTGGGGGACCTTCGACGTCAGTCACCGAAACCTCACTAGAAGATTTCGAACAGGTCCTTTCCGTCAATATCACTGGCACTTTTCTGATGTGCAAACATGTAGCCCCACACATTGCCCGCGAGGAATCTGGACGGATCATCAACTTTGGTTCTATCTATGGCATGCAAGGGGTGGCCGGGGGCGCTGGTTATTGTGCCTCAAAAGGTGCGGTTGCGTCGTTGACACACTCCTTGGCACTTGAGTTAGCACCGAAAATCACGGTCAATACGATTGCCCCCGGACAGATAATTTCCCAAATGTATGTGGCTGACCAGGAACTTTTAGCTCAACACAATGGCCGCAGCCTCGAAGCACAATTAGCAGCATCCAGAAATGGAATTCCGGCACAACGACAAGGCGAAGGAAAAGATATAGCAAACGCCGTTGCGTGGTTGCTCTCTCCAGATGCTGCCTATGTCACTGGCCAGACACTCAGTGTTAATGGCGGAGTTTTGCTCACATGAGCACGCAGCGAATCATTGTTACCGGCGCTGCTTCAGGGATCGGATACGCAAGCGTTGAACTTGCCTTGAAAAATGGGATGACAGTGGCTGCTATCGATAAGAGCCCAGCAATTTCTGAAGTCTTTAGAGGTGTTGAGAATGTCTTTGCATTGCAGGTAGATGTTTCGCAGCCGAGCAATGTGATTGACGCTTTTTCGCGCATTCATTCGCATTGGAATGGTCCAGCTTCGAAACTTGTGTGCGCTCATGGAATTTACCGATTTAAAGAGAGCATTGCGTTATCCCCCCAAGAGTGGCACGAGGTGATCTCCACAAATCAAGACTCGACGTTTTACGTCCTGCAAGCTTTTGGACGAGAGCTCATCAGTGAGAGCCAACCGGGCGCCGCCGTCGTTGTCTCCTCAATCGCCGCCCAACGCGGCGATCGAACTGAGCCTGGAGCGCATTACGCATCCAGCAAGGCCGCACTTCTTGGACTCATGAGCCAACTAGCTGTCGAATGGGGAAATGCAAAAATCCGAGTGAATGCCGTTTCGCCAGGCTACATTGATACTCCAATGCTGCGTATTGTTGAAGATGAAGTCCGCACAAAGGATATTGTCGACAACGTCATTCCGCTGCAGCGACTAGGTGTGGCGCAAGATGTTGCTCGAGGCTGTTTGTGGTTATTGAGCGAGGATGCCTCATACATTACGGGAGCCAATCTTCCAATAGATGGCGGTCTGAGCGTAATTTGAGGCACCAAACGTGGTGCACATTCGGGTGATGTGGCGGTTACTGCAGGAATCAATGTCACCTCATGGATCAACCTCAGACATCCACTCAACACCCCGTAACTGAAATGCCCTCGAAACGGACACTTAGTCGCCCACTTAAGGCTAGATTTGCTCCAAGGTCGCAAATCAAGGAGATCACATGACTGACACGCAAAACAATGAAAATCAGCCAACCAAGGGCGTTACACGCCGAAGCCTATTGACAGCCGCTGGTGCGGCTGGAGCAGGCGGACTTCTGTTTGGTGGTGCAGTCGGGCGGTTAACCGCACCCGATAGCGCAGCAGGCGGCGCCGCTGGCGGACCTGCAAACGATACACCAATCAAAATTGGTCTGGTTGCTCCGATCACTGGTCCTTACTCGGGTGATGGTCAAGAGATGGTTCGCGGCCAAGAAATTGGCATTGCTGAAATCAACGCAAATGGTGGAGTTCATGGTCGTCCACTTGAACTTGTCAAAGCCGATGTCACAGATTTGGCTCCAGAAAATTATGTCAAAGCAGCTCAGCGACTAACTGGTCAAGAAAAGGTTGCAGCAGTGTTTTCCGGCTACTGCACAAATGATTCGACCGAGTTCCCGATTTACGCCGACGCAGGTGTGCCAATGTTCCACCTGAACACGCTTCAGGCAAATGTCGACTATGTGAAGAACAATGGAATTACCAATATTTACGAAGGCTGCCCGACCGAAGTGTGGTACGGCAAAGGCTTCATTCCATTAATGCAATCCTGGATTGATTCCGGAGCATGGACTCCTTCAGCTAAGTCAGTCGCAATTGTGACAAGCAACGATCCTTACAGCATCTCGATTGCAAATGCGCTAAGTGATGACATCAAGAAGATTGGTTGGACGGTTCCGGTATTCGAGCAGGTAACTGCACCAACTGCAGACTGGGGACCCGTACTTTCAAAGATTCGTGCTGCAAAGCCTGGCCTGATCTTCGTTACGGATTACATACCTGGCGACTTGGCAAGCTTTGCTACTCAATTCGCATCTGCACCTACCCAGTCGTTGCTGTACCAGCAGTACGGACCGAGTATTCCTGAGTACTTGCAACTTGCCGGTACTGCTGGAAATGATGTTATTTGGTCAACAACCATTGGAACGCTTCCAGATGAAATTGGTGCTGCATTCTTGGCGGCATACAAGTCGGCTTACAACGCTGATGCCGGATTAAGCCAAGCTGGTGGTCAGTACGACTTAGTTCGACTCTGGGCTCAAGCAGCTTCGGCTGTAACAGATCCGATGAACTTTGAGGCTGTGAACGCATCGATTAAGCGTCAGATTTTCCGTGGCGTTTCGGGTATTTACCGATTCGACCCACAGTCGCTTGTAGTTGCTGCGTATCCTGACCAAGTCAAAGATGCCAGCCTAGGAATGCCTCACTTGACCTACCAGATTCAAGATCAAAAGCAGGTTCCAATTTCGCCAGATTCATTTGCTGCAGGATCGTTCAAGCTGCCTTCTTGGATCAAATAGTAAGTAGGTTGGCGAGAGGTTTTCAAAAGCATGACGGGCAATTCTGGTTTTGAAAGTCCACAATTTGTAAGCGGTTCCGCACCTTTAATCCAGGTGCGGAACCTCAGCAAATTTTATGGCGGACTAGCCGCTGTCTCAGAACTTAGTTTTGAGGTAATGCCTGGTGAAACCTTCGGAATCGCAGGACCGAACGGCGCTGGTAAGACAACACTCTTTGATGCAATCACTGGCATGGTCAAGGCCACCGCTGGAAGTGTTCTCTTTGGTGGCGTTGAGATAGTTGATAAGGCCGTTTATCAAGTCTGCCGAATGGGACTAGCAAGGACTTTTCAATCTGTTGCAGTTTTTGAAAATGCCACCGTTCTGGCGAACGCGACAATGGGCTCTCATTTCGGTCGTGGTTCCACCGTGCGCACGGATTTGAGTAGCAATCGCGATTCAATCCTTCAAGCCGAAGAAGCACTTGCCTTTGTTGGTTTGCAGGATATGCATTCAGAGCAAGCTGGCTCTATCTCTGTTTATGACAAAAAGCGTTTGATGATTGCATCCGCACTTGCTACCAAGCCGACTGCTTTGTTTTTAGACGAACCATTTGGTGGACTGACACCTACGGAAGTGGATTCAGTTATGGGACTCATTGGCGCAATTAAGGCTACTGGCGTCACCATCGTGATGATTGAGCATGTGATGAGAGCTTTAATGCAACTTTCTGATCGGGTCCTCATCATGAATCACGGACAGCAATTATTCTTAGGCAAACCTGATGAAGTTTTGAAGAACGAGGATGTCATCAAGGTTTACCTCGGCTCTGGATCTCACGCTTCGAACGAAGGCGGCCACTAATGTTGAAAGTCAATCGCATTTGTTCTGGCTATGGCGATACCCAAATCTTGGAAGAACTCTCGTTAGATGCCAAGCAAGGTGAGATCACAGTTGTCCTGGGGCCCAATGGTCATGGGAAGACAACGCTTTTGCGTACTATCAGTGGCTTGCTGAAAACTACATCTGGTGAGATTGAATTTGATGGCACATCAATTTCCAATGAGCAGCCCGAGAATATTGTGTCAATGGGACTTACTCACATTCCTCAAGGTGATTTGTTGTTCCCTGACATGACCGTCGAAGAAAATTTACTGGTTGGCGGCTTTACTTTAAAAAATAGAGCTAGTCGAGAGAAGAAACTCAAAGCAGCGCTCGAGATGTTTCCTCAGCTTGGCCAGCGTCGATCCCAACGAACGCGAACACTCTCGGGTGGAGAGCGACGTATGGTTGCTCTGGCTAGGGGATACATGTCTGACGCAAAGTTCATCATGATTGATGAACCATCCCTTGGCTTGGCTCCAGTTTTAGTTGAAGAAGTTTATGGTTACATTTCGACGCTGACTGGCACAGGAGTCTCAGTTCTGATTGTTGAAGAAAACTTCTCACACATCAAGAACTTTGCAGACATGGTCTACCTAGTTGAATCGGGCAAGGTCGTTGCCAGTGGACCACCGGCTCAGGTCGCAGCGGATTCAGCGGTCATGGCAACCTATCTTGGAATTCAGGTTTAATTATGTCCGATCAAATAGTTCAACTGATGTCAAGCACCTTGATTCAAGGTTCGCTACTTGCTGTCATCAGTATGGGTATGACGTTGGTTTATGGCGCACTTCGAGTGCTCAACATGGCCCAGGGTGTATTGGTAATGATGGGTGGCTTTGTTGGTTATTCCGTAACCACGTCTTTGCATGCCAGCCCATGGCTTGGATTGCTGGCGGCACTTGTCGTCACTTTTATCGCTGGTGTTTTGACGTATTACTTATCTGTTAAGCCACTGATTGGTCGTCGTGGTGTGGATTTTGAAATGACAGCTTTCATTTCAACTTTTGCCTTGGCGACAATTATGCAAAACCTCATTCTGATTGGTTATGGTCCACGCCAAAAACCTTTCCCGCCTTTGCTCGAAGGAAGTATCAACCTCACAACATCGGTTTCAATTACTTATCACCAGATCTTGATCGGTGTTGTGGGGATTGTTTCACTCACATTCCTTGGGCTATTTCTTTCCCGATCTCGTTATGGTTTGGCTATTACTGCGATCTCGCAAAATCTTGATGCAGCGCGACTGATGGGCGTTCCAGTTGGGCGCGCATACATAATTACCATGGGCTTGGCTGGCTCATTTGCCGGTCTCGCGGGAATTTTGCTCGCACCGGTCTACTTTGTGTCACCCAATGCGGGTGATTTACCGTTACTGCAAGCGCTAATTATTGTCATTTTTGCAGGATTGGGCAGCGTGAAAGGTACGCTCTACGCCGCTTACATCATTGGGTTTGTGAGTTCCGGAGTTGGTATTTTCCTAAGTTCGACGTATTCGTTACCAGTTCTCTACGCAGTAATTGTCGGGCTCTTGATTGTCAGACCTAATGGAATTTCCGGGCGTCCTCAAGAGGTGAGGTTATGAGCGTTAAGAGTTCAAATCACAATGTTGCTCGCACTCTTGGGTGGCCTGTTGCTAACAAATTAGCCGTTTTTATTGGTGTGCTCATAGCAGCAATCGTCCCGTTTGTTATTTCGGGAAGTTATTGGCTTGGCACGTTAACTTTGGCATTAATCATCATTGTCCTCAATCAAAGTTGGAATTTAGTCCTTGGTTACAGCGGAGTCTGGAACTTCGGCCAACTAGCGATCTATGCAATTGGTGGATATGCAGCCGGTTTGGTGTCATTGCATACTTCGCTTCCTTGGCCAGTTGCGATGCTCATAGGTGGCATCTCAGCCATGGCAGTATCGCTCGTGCTAGCGTTTCCCACACTTCGGTTACGCGGCATTTATGTCTCGCTCCTGACCTTCGGCTTTGCTGAAGTTATTCGCTTGCTCATCATTAGTGATCAATCAGGAATCACAGGTGGCACTTTCGGACTGAGTGGGTTTAAAGGATTTGGTCTAGCAGATGTCGAATCACAATTGCGGCAGAAATACTTTTATTGGATTGCACTTGTCGTTGCCCTAGTTTCCAGTGCTGTTTTTTACCGAGTGATTCATTCGCACGTAGGCAATGGTTTGATTGCCCTTCGTGAAAGCCCAGCTCTTGCAGCTGCTCGGGGACTCAATCCAGTGAAATATCAGATAATCGCTTTTGGGCTTTCGGGTTTGTTTGCAGGTTTTGCGGGTTCGCTTTATGCCTTTAATTACGGCGTGGTGGGGCCATCAATCATGGGGCTTGGTCCGATGACGCTCTTTGTCACAATGTTGGTTGTTGGGGGAATGGGAACTCAAACCGGACCAATTCTTGGAACACTCCTTGTGGCAGTTGCCTCAACCAGTTTGGAAAAATGGCCCGAAGTCCGATTAATAGTTTTCTCGTTGCTACTGCTCTTGATTGTGTTGTTGGTACCTCGAGGGTTTGTGCCAATTCTTGGTGACTTGAAAAAACGTGTGTCAGATTGGGTAGCCGAGTAGTAATTACTCGATCACACCAAACCCGCCACCACCACTTGTTTCAACTCTGATGACGCTTCCTGGCTCAAGGTCCATCGAGACTTTACTTGGGATTGGAACAACGTCGCCGTTTGGATCAAGCAGCGTCAATTTTGCTGGCGCGCCGTTCTCTCCACCATTGCGTCCTAGTGCTGCAAATTCAGGATTTGTTTGCTCAGCGTAAAAAGTTGCATGTTGTGTGTGCTCGAGAATCTGATATTCGCGTCGAATGCCCATGCCGCCATGATGCTTTCCAAGTCCACCAGAGCCATCTATGAGTTCAGTTTTGAGTACTCGAACTTGATAGTTCGTTTCAAGAACTTCTACTGGCATGAGTCCAACGTTTGACATGTAGGTGTCGACACCGTCAAGACCGTCGTAGTCAGAGGATGCGCCAGTGCCGCCGCCGACAACATCAGCAAGCACTGTGGGCTGCCCAGAAGTCGGCGATGTTGTACCTATGTTGCACCCAAAGAATGTGACACTACTTCCAGCAACTTGAAGATCTGGCCACAGGTCCACGAGGGCTCGGATAGCGGTATCGGCAAAACGTTGGCACGTGTTGTGACGAACTGAGACAGCCGCTGGTGGGAAGGGATTGAGCACATTACCTTGCGGGCAAATCAAATGAAGTGCCCGAAGCAGTCCATCGTTGGTTCCCAATTCGGGGGCAAGCACTGTGCGAACTGCATAGACAACTCCAGCACGCGTACTTGACCAAGGAACATTCATAGCTCCTTGCACTTGTGGGTCACTACCCGAAAGGTCGATTGTCAGTGATTCTCCAAGCTTTGTCACCTTCACATGAACTTTGGTTGGAGGACCATTGCGACCATCGTCATCAAGGTAACCGACAGCATCGCCGACCCCATCAGCCAATTCGCGCAATCTGTATTTGATAGCTGCCTCAACGGAGTCAAGGCTATTTACGAACACTTGAAGTACAACGGATTTCCCATAAGACTCAATTAATTCCAGCAACCGATGCTTACCCAGATTGCAGGCTGCCCGCTGTGCTCGCAGATCGCTCACTGTGCTGAGCGGATCACGAATATTGGCCTTGATGGTTTCAATGAGATCCACATTCTCATGACCCTCGATATATAAACGTGTCGGGGGAATGACGAGTCCTTCGGCAAAGAGTTCCTTTAGGTCCGGTCCTTCGCTTCCTGGGTTCACTCCACCAACATCGATGTGATGCGCAGCCGTTCCGGTCCAAGCAATAATTTCGTTATCGTGGAACACTGGTGCAACAACATTGATGTCTGGCAAGTGCATCGCACCTTGGTATGGGTGATTGCAGATAAATACATCGTTGTCATGGATGTTGCTACCCCAGGTCTTAATGACTGATTTCACAACCAAAGACATGGCGCCTAACTGCGCAGGAATGTAGTCAGCTTGTGCAACCAAGTCCCCATCCAAGGTAAAGATGGCGCATGAAAAATCTTCCATATCTCGAATGATGGGGCTGTAACTAGAAAATTTAAGTGCGCCACCCATTTCTTGTGCAGCCGATGTTAATGCTGATTCCACAATTTCCTGAGTGATGAGATCAACTGTTGTCGTCATGACTTCACCTCTTCAATCAGTAGGTCCCCAAACACCGTGACGGTCACACGTTGGCCCGGTAGGACCGCAGTAGTGGAATCCATTTGGTGCACGATACATGGACCATCAAATACATCTCCGGCGAGTAATTGGTCGCGTTGATAATGCGCTGTATCGATACCCTTTGGGAAATCGGGGAAGATCACAGATTCCATGCCAAGCAGAGCCTGCGCTTTGGGCGAATGGTTTCCACTTTCGAGTCGGACCGGTGGGATTTCAGGGAATGCCCCTTTGGCGCTGGTGCGCAAGGTGACAACTTCTATGGGTTGGTCCATGCTGAAGTGCCCGTATAGGTCGCTGTGCGCTTTATGGAACAACTCTGGCAACTTGGCAATCCCGCTAAGTGTGGGGACGAGCGGAATGGTCAATTCGTAGCCTTGCCCAAGGTAGCGAGCATCGATGGCAGTTTCGAACGAGATGTTGTTCGCAGTGACACCATCGCTGGATAGCTTTTGGGTTAGCTCAATGTGCTTGGCAGTAAACCATGATTCATACGATTCAATATTTTGCGACTCAAATGGGGTCAGAAGAGTTTGTGCCGAATCAAGTCTTACTCCTGCGGACAAGAGTCCGTTTGCCGAAAAGAGTCCCGGCCGATTGGGCACAAGTGCCGCACCTAAATTGAGATGCCGCAGAAGAAGCCCAACATGTAGCGGCCCAGCGCCACCGAATGGCACAAGTGTGAATTCACGTGGGTCCAGGCCACGCTCGACGCTAACTCGCCGAAGCGCTCGAACCATCTGGGCAACAGAGAGCGAAACGATTGCTAGGGCCGTTTCGGTGACATCTCGCCCGAGCTTGTTGGCAAGTTCAGTTATGACGCGTAGCGCTGCACCTTTATCAAGTGTGAGATTGCTGGCTAAGTTACTGCTGCCCAGTGTTCCTAAGACGACATGTGCATCCGTCAAGGTCGCCTGGTCACCGCCTCGCAAATATGCGGCAGGTCCAGGCTCAGCTTTTGCGGACATAGGTCCCACTTTGAGCCGTCCGGTGATATCTGCGTAAGCAATACTGCCGCCACCAGATCCAATGGTGTGAATGTCAACACTTGGTGCCAGCAGAGTGTGATCGTTGACTGTTTGCGAACTTTGTAGTGGAAGCACACCATCCTTTATGAGACAGATATCTGTTGATGTACCGCCCATGTCTAGGCCAATGACTTTGGATATTTGATGATGTGCAGCAAGTTGGATTAGGCCAGCAGCGCCTCCGGCTGGACCCGACAGAACCAGGCGATGTGCATCAGAGGCCGATCGGATAGCTGTGGCACACCCGCCATTTGATTGCATAACAAGAAATGGCGCAGTAACTCCTGACTTGATCAAACTCTTTTGTGCCTTTTCTAGATAACTGCCAACAATCGGACGCAATCCGGCATTTATGACCGTTGTGGAAGTGCGCGGGTACTCGCGAAATTCTCGGACTATTTCGCTGGAGACCGAAACTGACACATTTGGAAATGCTTCGCGAATTTTACGTGCAAGTTGCACTTCGTGAGCATCGTTGCTGTAACTAAATAGCAAGCAGATAGCGATTGCTTCAGGTTGAACTTTGCGAAGTTCAACAATGACTCTTTCGATTTCACTGTCAGTAAGAGTTGTGAGGACTTCGCCACCTCGTGTGACACGTTCGTGAACCTCTATTCGGTTTTCTCTGCTCACCAATTCCGTCGGTCGCGGTACGCGCAGGTTGTAAATGTCCGGTCGCACGCCATTGCGAATCGCAAGAATGTCTCGAAATCCAGCTGTTGTGAGCAGTGCAACTTTTGAGAATTGGCTAGTCAGAATGGCATTCGTGGCAATCGTTGTGCCATGGCAAATCAACTGGACGTTACTCGCATCCAGTCCTTGCTCTGCAAGAACATCTATGGAGTGTATGAGCGCTCGGCCAGGGTCATCAGGAGTGGAGGGGACTTTCGCCACAAGAACTGTGCCATCTGATGCCCGCGCTACTGAGTCAGTAAAAGTGCCACCGGTATCAATGCTGATAGTCCAAAAATCCGAAGGCATGGGGCAATCTTATGAGTTGTGCCAGGTAAATAGATTCGTTTTAGTCAGAGGGAATGTTTACACCTCAATTGCCAAATTTTCCCTTATAGCAATACTTATAGCAATAACGGCTGAATTCGAATATCGAGCTAATGAGTTCGAAGCGCCTTGTTAGGTGACTAATTTTCTGCAAACATGAGCCTATGAAACGACTGTCTCGAGACGATGTATTGCGAAGCGCTGAAAAGGCAAACATTCGACTTATTCGATTCCTGTATTGCGATCCTTCTGGAATGATCCGCGGCAAGACGGCTCATGGCAGTCAATTGACGAGCAAGATAGACGAGGGTTTAGGACTCACCAGAGCGCAAAATGCAATTAATGTTTTTGAGGAACTTGTGTATGTCGAAGGCATGATTCCAGTTGGTGAACTTCGTGTGGTGCCCGATCCGGCCACCTACACCGAACTTCCTTGGCTCGATCGCACTGCCAGCATGATTTGTGATCAGCTAGAATATGACTATTCCGCGAATCCCACATGTAGCCGCTCCGTACTCAAGCGAGCCATCGCCTATGCGCAATCGCATGGAGTGCAAATCTTTTCCTCATTCGAAGACGAGTTCTATCTGGCAACTCATGATGAAACTGGCTATCAACCGTTTAACGATGGTCCGGTGTATTCCAGTGCAGGTATGGATCGAGTCTCGGTTGTCATCGATGACATCGTGGACAATTTGACTGCTCAAGGAATGGTTGTTGAGCAAGCGATTAACGAATATGGTCCGGGTCAACAAGAAATTGCTATTCGCTATACAGATGCTTTAACCAGTGCAGATAACCAATTGAAGTTCCGCGATACTGTCCGTGGTACTGCCGAAGTTACACATGGCCTCCATGCTTCTTTTGCACCAAAACCGTTCGCCGACGGAATTGGCTCCGGCGCACATTTGCACTTCTCTGCCTGGTCAACCGATGGCAAGCAAAATCTCTTTCACGATCCGCAAACACCGGATAAGTTGTCGAATTTCGGCCTGCAGTTTGTCGCAGGAATCCTGGACCACTTGCCGGCAATGATTGCGATTTCATGTCCTTCATACAATTCTTATGATCGGTTAAAGCCAGATGCATGGGCGGGAAATACCGTCTCGTGGGGTTATGACAATCGGGAATGCACGCTTCGCGTTGCATCACCGTTTCGCGGTAGGGAAGCAGAGAGCATCAATTTGGAACTCAAAGCATGTGATGCCAGCAGTAACCCTTATCTCGTGTTAGCTGCTGTTATCTATGCAGGCATTGATGGAGTATTGCGCAATTTGCAACCGCCTAAAGACTGTGTTGGCAATCCGGCAACGTTGTCTGAATCTGAAAAGGCCGAGTGCGGCATTACTGCATTGCCTCATGATCAAATCCAAGCGCACGAGTTGCTTGCTCAAGACTCTGTGATGCGAACTGCATTAGGTGAGAAAATGATTGAGTGCCTCGTTGCTTTGCGAGGCGCAGAATATCGGAAAGCTAAAGAACTTGGCGATGAGTGGGCGCGACATACTTTCTTTAACGTGCTGTAACAAATTGTTAGCAACAAAATACTGAGCGCAACAATGCCAGGTATAAAAATCAGGAGTTATCAGAATGTGTAGATTGTTCGGCTGGGTAAGCGATGCCCCGATATCCGTTGCTCAGGCCATTGGAACTGA
>CAESAJ010000009.1_pt1 | contig 16497 bp, 20 predicted proteins | sample 7263501 | NCBI WGS metagenome assembly CAESAJ01 (sample SAMEA6814084, study PRJEB35770) | uncultured Actinomycetes bacterium | biome: Freshwater; feature: Freshwater reservoir; material: water | place: Czech Republic | collected 2017-05-23 | depth 30m m
ATGCAGGTCGTTGGAGTTAGGGCCGATGTGACGATCGGCAAAGGCCGAGTAGGCATCGCTTTGGGCTTGAACTGTCATCTGTAACCTCTATGAGCAGTAGTAGGTCAAGCGTCGTCGGTACGACACTTGTCCCCATCTGTTGTACTGCTACTTCAGAGTTGCCGATCCCATGAGGTCCTTTGTGCCTGAGAGGTTCTGGGGAGCATTGCCCCTTCGGCGGCCCAATCTAGATTGAGCACTCTCCCTCGCGGGTTCGTTGGCTCTGCCAATATAGCGCGATTTGAATTTTTGCGCGATGTTAATCTGGGTAGCCACACCGAAAGGTCAAAAGAACTATTCGCCTATGGCACGGTTGCGACGGCGCATTGCAAGCTCGTCTCCGGCCACTTCAACCTCGTCGCTGACTCCGTCGCTGCGCTCGCCAGGAAGCTGCGCCAGACTGCCTTCAATTTCTTGCCACACTCGCCCTAAAGCTATACCAAATACGCCCTGGCCTCCGGCGAGCAAATCGATTACCTCATCGGGTGAGGTGCACTCGTAAACACTTGCGCCATCACTCATCAGAGTCACCATCGTTAGATCGGTGGTTCCGCGCATGCGAAGATGCTCCACTGCCGTTCTAATTTGTTGTAAAGAAACGCCAGTGTCCAAGAGTCGCTTAACGATTTTGAGTTCCAAAATGTCGCGAAAACCATAAAGTCGAGCTGTGCCAGATCCTGTGGCAGGTCGAACGGTCGGTGCTACTAGTCCAGTTCGTGCCCAATAATCTAACTGGCGGTAAGTGATCCCCACTACCCCAGCGGCGATAGGTCCGCGGTAACCGATCTCAGGTGCTGACTGCGCATCGGATGAGCCGTCGAACAATAGACCCTGCTGGCCAGCCTTAAGTAAAGCGGCATCACGAGCTATCGCCTGAGCATCCTCATTCGAATGAGGCGTGACTTGCGTGCTATCAGACATGACTACCTCCACGCCTTCAGGGCACGAATGTCGTGCGGGGAACCTGTGAGTCTCAGAGTATGACTGTGGGCAAGGTGCGTCAAAGACATTGGAATGCGACACGCCGAGTCTCAACTCTCGACATAAACCTCAACCTTTAGTTGAGAGTTAGATATGACGTAATTTCATGAGGTTCTGGTGCGTTTAGGACCTAAGACCAACCAGAATGTGCCCTGCTGCCTGGCTTGGGCCCTTAGAAATCCTCAGGATTGATTTCCTCAAGGAACGCCCGAAATTGCTCCAGCTGTTCTTGCTCATCTTCTTCACTGTCGTCGTCAGTGTCGGAAAATTCCATACCAGCAGCATCCATAACCTCTGGGTTTACAAATATCGGGACCCCACACCGAATGGCCAGTGCAACTGCATCCGATGGCCGGGCGCTAATCGCGTCATGGGAGGTGAAATTGAGTAGCGCAAAGAAAACCCCATCAGTGAGCTCACTGATGCTCACCGAGGCCAAAGTCGCACCTAAGTCCTTAATGACATCTGCTAGCAGGTCATGTGTGAGTGGCCGTGGAGCAGCAATTCCTTCGAGTGCAATCGATATGGCAGCAGCCTCAGATGTGCCAATCCAGAGGGGTAAATAGCGCGCACTCTCCTGATGACGCAAAATCAGCACTGGCTGATTGGCGGGGAGCTCAAGTCGGATCCCAACAACTTCTACTGTTAGCACACCGCAAGTCTACGACAGCTGGCATTAAATGTGGATCTGGTTCCCAAATTCCACTCAATCACCAAAAGCGAAAAAGCAGTGGTGAATCAGGCTCAGTAGATCAGCTTTGTTGTTCGACGAACTGCCGGAGTAGCAGCTCATGCAATGACACAATCGCCGCTGCAATTTGCAAAGTTAACTCTTCGGCTTGCGGACTTGAAGCCGCATTTTTACCGGAACGCGCAGACTTCAAAATGGGGGCAAAGAGATCCACTTCTCGCGAGGCACTAGAAGAAACAGTTTTGAGATGACGGGCTTGTAATCCAAATGTTCGCAGAATCTGCGCCTGCTTAGTTATGTTCAAAGCAAGCCCATCGAAATAGTTATTGGAATCAACATTGATAATTCCGTATTGCACTAACTCATCAATAAAGTCGGCCTGAGTTCCTGCGTTACTTGCTAACTCATTTTTAGTTAAGCGCACATTCGTTGGTACAGACATCCGCGCCAGTGCATCTGTGCTTTCCAATGTGCGAGGCGCCTTAGGTTGGGTATCCCCTACTTCAGGTGGTTCAAGCCCGCGGTCCATCGCGTCAAGGTGTTGCTGTATAACGCGCAATGGCAGAAAGTAGTCACGTTGCATGCGCAATATGTAACGAAGACGTTCAATATTTAACGGAGTGAATTTGCGATATCCACTTGGTGTTCGCGCTGGCGCAATCAGGCCATGCGCCTCAAGAAAGCGGATTTTGGAAATTGTGACATTCGGAAACTCAGTGCGCAGGTCCTTTAGGACTTCACCAATGCTAAAAATTGGCCCCGCACTCGATTGGAGTCGAGCCATGAATCAGTCTGCCTTAACTAGCAAGAAGACAAATCGGTACTTACCGACCTGCACTTCATCTTGATCATTAAGTTCGCTAGTTTCTACCCGCTCACGATTGACGTATGTGCCATTGAGGCTTCCGGCATCTGAGATAAACCACGAATTATTACGGTGAGCAACGACTGCGTGCTTTCTTGACACAGTGACATCATCGAGAAAGATGGTGCTTTCCGGTGCTCGACCAATGGTTGTGGAAACTTGCGAAACCGCGTCCAGGGTGAAGCGGATTCCTTCGAGCGCGCCGCGCTTAACAACGAGTAGTGCTGACCCTGCAGGTAATGCATGCGCAGAGTGCAAATCGCTCAGTAAGTACTCGCCTGTGTCTGGGTCTGTCTGGAGTGCGAATGCCCCGGTATCTCGTTGTTCACCGAGATCCATCGATGCACCACAAGACGAGCAGAAACGAGATGAATCTTCATCTACATGACCGCAGGTCAAGCACGTTGCAGACATATCACAAACTCTTTCGTTGGTTAACCAGAAGTTAGTGCTGAGTAAGCAGAAGCGTCGAGCAATTCAGTTGTAATCGCATTTGCATCAACAACGGTTACTTCGGCAATCCAACCAGCTCCGTAAGGATCTGAGTTAATGATTTCCGGTGCAGTTTCAACACCGTTATTGCGTTGGCTCACTGTTCCGGACACTGGTGCATAAATGTCACTGACACTTTTGGTTGACTCCACCTCGCCGCAAGAATCGCCACTAGTTAGTTGCGCTCCTACTTCGGGAAGGCTAACAAAAACGATGTCACCGAGCGCATCTTGGGCATAGTCAGTGATTCCAAAACGGATTGTCGTGTCATTGACGATGCTGACCCATTCGTGCTCTGCGGTGTATCGAAGTTCACTTGGTACGTTGCTCATGGTTCTACCTTAAGGCAGGGCTACCTACGAAGCAGGTAGAGGTACCACTGCGGTGATTTCCACGTCTTCAGAATCTGTGATTGTCACGGTTGCCCCACCAGACCCAATGGTGTCAGCCAACCCGCCTGGAATCTGCAACGCAGGTGTCAATACGGTGGCATCCCCAATAACCGAAATGGTAATCGGCACAGCTAGGGCGGTTCCACTGACGGTGACCCCATTGTCGCTGTCAGCAAACCAAGTACTAGCTACCACTCGAACTCGAAGATTTCGGTCACTAATCTGAATTGCTGTTGCGCCAGCATCTCGCAGTTCTTGTATCGCATCAAGCAAAGTGACGGCTGACAAGTTACCTGAAATATCGAGAGTTATTCCAGATCCTGTGACAGGTTCAGTCCCAGCCATTCTTCCGAGTGCTGCTGCCCGGCGCTTTGCTTCATTAAGTGCCTCGTACTGGTCGCCACCAAGCAGTGTTTCTCGGGAATTTTCCAGTCTGGTGATCTCGGACTGTAACCGAGCTTCACGTTGGGCCAGATCATCAAGCATGCTGACCAAATCACTTTGTCTGGTATTTTCCAAAATATTTGTTGCAGAATTTCCACGCATTGCAGCGGTGGTCGCAAAACCCAAAATAACAAAAAGCGTGGTGATGATCGCTTGTGTGCGTGTCAGGCGTGGAGTAAGAGTACGTCGAAGGCGCAATCGCGCTTCCTGCGCATCACGAGCGGGTCTTGCCGCACTGTGCATACCCACGTTTAGGCCTTAAGCAAATGACGGCGAATGGCTGCAACGTTTGCGAAAATTCTCATTGTCAGCACGACAACAACACCGGTTGACATCTGTGATCCAACTCCGAGTTTGTCTCCTAGAAAAACAATCACAGCAGCAACAAAAACATTTGAAAGAAATGAAATCACAAAGATTCGGTCATTAAACATTCCGTCAAGTACAGATCGGAATCCACCAAAAACCGCATCAAGTGCTGCCACCACAGCTATCGGCAAGTACGGTTGCATCCACAGTGGCACAGTTGGATGCAAGAACAATCCCAGGATCACGCCAAGGACTAATCCGATTGCAGGTATCACAGTTCGCTCTCCTGTTAATTCGATTCGTTACTAGCTGCCGGTAGTGAAATCGTGCCTACAAAGTTCAACTCCCAGACTACGCCGTACTTGACTTCTAACTCCTCAAGCAAGAGCCCACCTTGGCTTTCTCGGAATCTCCCACCCATTGAACTGGCATCAGGAGCTATAGCTTTGACTCGATAAGGCGGCACCAAAGGTCGGTAATTAACCAAGATGGCCTCCCCTGCTGCTCGGATGGCGGAAAACGAAGTTAGCCTGCGATCATTGATAGCGATTGCTGTTGCTCCAGACTGCCATAAGCCATTGACGACCATTTGTAGATCTTGATCGAGCACAGTTCCGGGTTGATTAACTTTGTCGGCGCCCACTTCCAAAACTGCGTTGTCAACTAGGACTTCGATACCCTGACCAGTCACTGTGGTGAAGCCTTCTGCGCGGCGCAGTCTTTCGAGTCGGCTCTGTGCCTGTTCGCCCAATGATGTTCCAGTGAGTTTCGCTTCCTCGGCCGCTTGCAAATCACGCTGTGCTTGCAGAGCTTTTTGTTCCAGCACTGACACCCGTCTGTCGGCTGCATATACTCGTGACACCAACGCCTGCCGAGTAAGTAGATTCTGATCTGCCTGGTCACTATTGCTGCGCACAGATAAGCCAAGCAAAAATGAAGCAGCCAAAATCGAAAGCGCTGAAGTTGCGGCTAAAGCCGCTGATGGCCGCTGCATTTGATCGGACTCAGAGTAATCAGAGACAATCGCGTCAGCGAGCAACGCTTCAAGTGATGCACTACCGCTCATGGACACTGGTCCTTCGTAGAACCATTATTTGTCCGATGTAAAGCCACGCGGCATACCAATACATACATAGTCCCCACAGTACAAATGCCCAACCAAAAATATGTGCAATGTGAGCCAGTTGTCCACCAAATGAACCCCAAAGAATAAGTGGCAGAGCATAGAAGAGATTCATAGTGGCAGCTTTTCCAATGAAGTGGACAGGAACTCCTGTGATCCCAAAGCGCTTGAGATATACAAGAACTCCTGTCATCACTACATCGCGCAGCAAAATGGCAACGACCAGCCAGGCGGGTAACAGATCTCTCAAGAGCAAGGCGATCAATGCGGCCAACGTGTAGAGCCGATCTGCAAGCGGATCCAGCATTTCTCCAAGACGACTAAATTGCTGAAGACGTCTAGCCAAGTATCCATCGAGCCAGTCAGTTGCGGCACTAACAACCAGAATGACTAAAGCCCAGCCATCTTGGTGTGGCCCCACTATAAGCCAGAAAAATACTGGGACCCCAAGAAGGCGGGCAGCACTGAGCGCGTTTGGGATGGTGAGAACGTTGAGATCAGAGCTGACCATTTATGCCTGTCCTACTCAAATGTTGCACTCGTCAACGACTGTGTAATTGCGAGCCTCCATAATGCAAGCCTACGGTTTAAGTCGCTTTATATGACGCGCTACTCTAGAGTGGCGAAGTCAAGTCTTGGCGACAAGGCACCCTTGTTGGCAAGCACATAAAGATGCACTAGCCCTGGTACTCCAACTGGCAGAGAGCGCGGTCTCAAACACCGTTCAGTGTGGGTTCGAATCCCACTCAGGGCACGCGAAGAGAATCTAGTTTTAGGTATTCCCTAGAGCTCAGAAATTGACGTACGGATCTGTGCCACTTGCCCCAAGATTCCATTTATGAACTTTCCAGATTCAGCCGCGCTGAGAATCCCTGCTATTTCAATGGCCTCGGAAATAATGATGGCTGTTTCAACTTCAGGTTGATAGAGCAATTCAGCCACTGCAATCTGCATGATCGCTTTGTCTACAGCCGGCATGCGTTGAACTGACCAGCCTTGGGAATAGGTATTGAGAACTTCATCAATCCGATCGGCATTCTCTTGGGCCAGTTGAGCAATCACACAGGCGTATTCATTGGTGGCTGGATTTCGATCGAAAATTTCTAGCACTGGAACCGAACGCAAGTTCGCCTCGTAGAGTGCCTCAACCGCCCGTTGCCGTGCTTTAGTACGGGTACGCACCTAGTTGACTCGTCCAAGGTATGAACCATCTCGAGTGTCCACACGAATCTTGGTATCAGATTCCAAAAATAGTGGCACCTTAATCTCTGCGCCGGTTTCTAAAGTTGCAGGTTTGGTGCCAGCACTTGATCGATCACCTTGTAGTCCAGGTTCGGTGTAAGTCACCATAAGTTCGACACTGGCCGGAAGTTCTATGTAGATCGGTTCGCCTTCATGGATGGCAACGACTGCTTCTTGGTTTTCAAGCATGTACTTACTTGCTTCGCCAACCACTGCATCAGGTACCGAATATTGGTCGTAAGTCTGTAAATCCATAAAGACCCAATCGGTACCATCGCGGTACAAATATTGCATATCGCACTTATCTACATTGGCTGTCTCGACCGTTACGCCAGCATTAAAAGTCTTCTCAACTACTTTGCCAGACAATACATTCTTAAGTTTGGTTCGTACGAAGGCTGGACCTTTGCCTGGTTTGACATGCTGAAACTCAGCAACCGCCCATAACTGTCCATCGATGTTGAGAACCAGACCATTCTTCAGGTCGTTTGTAGTTGCCACGTCGTGCTCCTGTCAGAATTTAAGTCGTAAGGTCGAGTAATTCGTAATCGAATTGCGTGAGGTTTCGGTAGCCATGTTCGGTTACAACCACAGTGTCTTCAATTCGCACGCCACCTTGACCAGCCAAATAGATACCAGGTTCTACTGTGATCACGGTGTTATTGTGAATTCTATCGGCTGAACCTGGCTTAAAAAACGGCTCCTCGTGTATTGCAAGCCCCACTCCATGCCCCAAACCATGTGTAAATGCAGAACCGTGCCCACCCTCGGCAACGACTGCCCTGGCGATGGCATCAATCTCGCCCAAAGTTACGCTTACTCGCAAATGTTCCCGAGCAGTCGATTGCGCCTGCAGCGCTAGTGCATGAATGTCAGCTTGCCAACCCAGTGGCTTGCCCATGGAAAAAGTGCGTGTGCAGTCTGAATGATAGCCACTCACTCGAGCGCCAAAGTCAATTTTTACCAGGTCTGTGAGCGCCAGCGGTCTTGTTGTTGGTTGGTGATGCGGAATGGCGCTATTGGAGCCAAAGGCAACTATCGAATCAAAGGCTACTGCCTCGGCTCCCGAGTCAATCAGAAGTCGTTCTAGCCGAATGGCCACATCACGTTCGGTATCACCGATCCGGATTGTTGGAAGTAGTGCCTTTAGTGCCGTCATCGATGTAGCGCACGCTGACTCGATGTATCCCAATTCTGTCTCGTCTTTGACCACGCGCAATTGCTCGACCAGGCCAGTGGTTTCTCGAACCCGATCTGTTGCACGATTTTTCACTACAGCCAGAGCTGCGACACTCAAATGCGCTGCCTCAATTGCCACATTGTCGGTTGTAATGCTTGAACATGCGAAAGCAAAAGTATCCCGATCTATTGCTATGTCAACGCCGAAAGTTTCTTGGTTGGCTTGAATTTCATATCTAGAGTCAGTGCAGAGTTTTGCAGAGTCGTGACTTACAACAAGTGTTGCATTGGAGCCGGTGAATCCACATAGGTACCGAATGTTTGTCAGATTGGTGATAATCATCGACTCTTCAGCCAAGATAAGTTCGCGCAGATTGCGCAGCCGCTGGTCTGTCATTGAATAGCCGGTGATCTTGTGCGGGCTTAAAGCTCTATCAATGCACGAAGTGCAAGTTGATAGGACTGCGCACCAAACCCACTAATAGTTCCCAGTGCCAAACCCGAAATCAATGAGGTATGTCGAAACTCTTCACGCTTAAGTGGGTTGCTTAAATGGACTTCTATGATGGGTGCGGTGCATAGCGCTGCCGCATCACGCACGGCAACCGAATAATGAGTGAAAGCAGCTGGGTTAATAATTATCGGCAACTTCTTGTCGGCAGCTTCGTGCAACCAGCCTATGAGTTGAGCCTCGTCATTAGTTTGTCGAAAATCGACTGTCCAGTTGTGAGCGCTGGCAAAGTCTCGACATTGCTGTTCAATGTCATCGAGTGTCATGGTGCCATATATGTCGGTCTCGCGAGTACCCAAGCGATCAAGATTAGGCCCATTGAGGATGAATACCGTGCGCATGTGTTAACTCTGCCCGACCTGTTGGTAAGCAGCAAACAGCAACGCCGCATCAGGATCACTAAAGATTTCTGGTTGAGCCAGATCACGCAACACGACAAAACGCAATGTGTTACCGCGTGACTTCTTATCAATCTTCATCGCTGCAAGTAATTGTGGCCACTCGCCTGCTGTATATGTCGTTGGAAGTCCGACATCGGCGAGGATTGCACGCATCCGATGAAGCATAGTCGTAGGCATGAGACCAGCCATGGTTGCCAGTTCACCGACATAGATCATTCCAACACTGACGGCATCGCCATGTCGCCAGGTGTACTTCTCAACTTGCTCAATGGCGTGGGCAAAAGTGTGGCCAAAGTTGAGAATCTCTCTGCCGACGCTTGTACCCAGTGTTTCCCGGAGATCGTGCGACACGACGTCGGCTTTTACTCGGATTGCCCGCGCAATTATTTCCTCGGTGTGAAGCCATGAAGGGTCTGTGGCTTGTTGTGGATCAGACTCAATGAGTGTCAAGATTTGCGGGTCGCGAATAAAGCCAGCTTTAATTATTTCGGCTAGGCCTGATACATAGTCAGCTCGATCTTGGGACTGCAAGTAATCCAAATCGCATATCACTGCTGCAGGTGAGTAGAACGATCCCACAAGATTCTTACCTTCGACAGTGTTGATGCCTGTCTTACCTCCGACTGCCGCATCAACCATGGCAAGCAATGTTGTGGGCAAATGAACGATGCGGATTCCTCGCAGCCATGTTGCCGCCACAAATCCTGCTAAGTCAGTAGTAGCGCCACCACCTAACGAAACAATGACATCATTTCGCGTGAATCCGGCGTTCCCCAATGCCGTCCAACAGAACTCAAGAACAGAGATTGTCTTGGCATCTTCGCCATTTGGGATTTCGATCGTCACCACGTCGAGATCGTGCAGGAACGTCTTCAGTTCGTCGCCCGCATTGCGCATTGCTTGCGGATGAATGATGGCAATTCTGTCCGCGCCACCTATGTGCTGACGGACATCCCATCTGGCCTGGGCGCGAACCTCCACAGGGTATGTACTGTCAGCGTGAACGAGTATCTGTGTCATGAGGTTTGAGCGCCATTCAGCAGATCTACGGCGGTATCAACTACTTGTGTGATGGTCAGGCCAGTGGTTTCAATCGTGAAGTTGGCTGCGTCGCGATAAATCGGCTCACGCTCACTCATCAATTCGCTTAGACGCCCTCGCACATTTCCCAAGAGCAATGGTCGATTGCGGTTCAGTCCAACCCGATCCACAGCCGCTGCTAATGAAACATTGAGCCACACTACTGTGTGGGCCTTAACGAGTTCGCGGGTCTCTAATCTCCCCAACGCTCCACCACCAAGTGAAACGACAGAATCTGGACCAGCCAAAACGCTGGCGATAGTTGAAGCTTCAATGTCTCGAAAAACTGATTCCCCATCTTGCGTGAAGATGTCAGATATCGGCTTGCCAACACTTTTGACTATCAAATCGTCAATATCAACAAAGGGTGTGTTTAACCTTAATGACAGCGCTCTACCAATCGTTGATTTGCCGGCTCCAGGAACGCCAACGATAACAATCATGATGGTGACTGTAACAAACGCAAGTAGTGCTCGATCGCATCTCGGGTATGCGTGACATTGTCGCCACCAAACTTTTCCAGAACGCTATTGGCCAGAACCAATGCAACCATCGACTCGGCAATGACACCTGCAGCAGGAACTGCGCAGGCATCAGATCTCTGGTTGATTGCAACTGCAGATTCGCCTGTCGACACATCAACGGTTTCGAGAGCTTTGGGTACGGTAGATATGGGCTTCATGGCAGCCCGCACGCGAAGAACTTCGCCGGTACTCATTCCACCTTCGGTTCCCCCGCTTCGCCCTGTGCGTCGCCGAATATTTCCGTTTTCGCTATACATCTCATCGTGCGCTACTGTGCCTCGCCGACGAGCAGTTTCAAACCCATCACCAACTTCGACACCTTTGATGGCTTGGATACCCATGAGCGCTGCTGCTAATTGGCTGTCGAGTCGACGGTCCCATTGCACATGTGAGCCAAGACCAGCAGGAACGTTGTATGCCAGCACCTCAACGACTCCACCTATCGTGTCGCCGTCATCATGGGCACTCTTAATCTCTGCTTGCATGGCAGTACTTGCTGCCTTGTCAAAACACCGAACCGGATCTTCGTCGATAGCGTCTAGGTCTTTCGGCTCGGGAAGATCAAGTGAGGCGCTCTGGACTAATCCGACTGAAACCACGTGACTGAGAATTTCAATGCCTGCAACTTGGCGCAAGAATCTGCGCGCCACTTCGCCCAAAGCAACGCGGGCTGCGGTTTCCCGAGCACTTGCACGCTCCAAAATTGGCCTGATGTCATCAAGGCCATACTTTTGCATACCCACTAAATCGGCGTGTCCAGGTCGTGGTCGCGTCAGTGCTGCGTTTCGAGCGCTGCCTTCGAGCACTTGCGGATCGACTGGATCAGGTGACATCACTTTGTCCCATTTGGGCCACTCGGAGTTGGCAATAGAAATTGCAACCGGACCGCCCATGGATACACCATGACGGATTCCACCAGTAATGCTGACAACATCCTGCTCAAATTTCATCCTGGCACCGCGACCGTAACCAAGACGTCTGCGGCTCAATGCGGATTGGATGTCAGCTGTGGTTATTTGAACTCCAGCAGGAAGACCATCCATGACTGCAGTTAAGGAAGGACCATGTGATTCCCCCGCTGTCATCCACCTGATCATGACCTTATTCTTTCATGTTTGGCAGGCTCTGAGCCAATTGACGCGATGTTAGAAAGCAGTTGATATCAAAATGAGCGCTGCAATCGTCATGTACGGTCCAAACGCCAAGCGGTCCCGGATTGATAGTCGTTTGATGGTCAGCAAGAACACCGAAACTATGGCTGCAATTGCAAAAGCAAGCATGATCTCAGCAACCCACATGGAAGGCACGTACCACCCGATAATCATGCCAATGGGAAACGCGTACTTCACATCTCCAAGTCCAAACTGGCCTTGGCTGGCAACGTAGATTCCAAAGAAACTGGCAAACAGCTTTAAGGTGCACAGCGCCATTAGTTTCCACTGAAGCAAGTCGAAATTAGTGAGGCTGGTAAGGATAAAACTCACCAGCAATCCACCGATGCACAACACCACACCGCGATTAGGAAGTCGATGAGTTTTTACGTCAATGACAGATAACCACACTCCACTGTAAATAAATGTTGCCAGGGGTAGGAGTTCAAGAATCTGATTCACTGCTATCTACTCCGCATTGCAGTAAGTAACGCCACTCGCATAGCTTCAACAGGTGCAGTTTGCCCTGTCATGAGTTCCACTTGTTTGGCAGCTTGATGCAAGAGCATTAAATGCCCTGAAATTATGGTGAGGTCGTGGCTGAGCCAGTGTTTTGCCAAAATTGATGGCCAGGGGTGATACACCACATCTAGCAGAGCGCCTTCAGGTTGGACTACTTCGACAAGCCGATCCGCAACTCCGGCAGGAGTGGTGTTTATCGTCAAAGTTTCCGGCGTAAATTCCAGGTCATAAATTGATGTTGCCTCAAATTCCATACCTAAACGTTTCGCGATGCTGGCACATTCAAGCAGTGCTGCCTCATTTCTAGCTACGGCATAGATTGCGCCGATATCTAACTGAGCAGCGGCCACTATTGCGCTGCGCGCTGTCGCACCTGATCCAAGTAGGACCAACCGATCAAATGGCGAGTCGCTACTCTCCTTGATTGCTTGGACAATACCTGTGACATCTGTATTGTCCGCCATAAGTTCATCGCCACAAATAAGCGTGTTGATAGACCGAGTTAGCAGAGCAACTGGCGAGACACTCTGTGCTACATCAAAAGCAATCTCTTTAAGTGGCATTGTCAGCGAGAGTCCAAGCCAATTACTTGTCAAAGTGTCGACAAATTCTCGAAAAGACTCAGCATCCACTTCGATTTTTCGATACTCATGTTGCAGGCCGAGTTCGCGGTAAGCAGTCAAATGCAAAACTGGAGATAGCGAATGTGCAATTGGCGATCCCAATACTGCGGCGATCATTGATTAACAAGTTCCGGGATTAGCATCACAATAAGACAAGAACTCGTTCTTGAATGTGAGAAATTCCTTGTAGGAATTAGTGAATTTAGTTTCCTGAGTTCCCAGATCAGTCGTTATGAAATACAGCCAGTCACCTTCCTCAGGTGCTACAGCCGCACTAATCGCAGCGCTTCCTGGACTATTAATAGGTGTTGGAGGTAAGCCATCGTTGAGGTATGTGTTGTACGGCGTTTGTTTTTCAAGCAAGTCGGTAGTCAAGATGACGTCAGACTTATCTAGACCGTAATTGACGGTTGAATCAAACTGCAGTCGCATTGGTTCATCGAGTCGGTTGTACACAACTCGAGCAACCTTGGCAAAGTCTCGTGGATGGCCTTCAACTTGCAGCAGCGAAGCGATAATCAGAACTTCGTATGGGGTCATGTCTACATTGGCAGCAACGTTGACGAGATCTAGTTTTTTGGCTTCATCGGCAAACCGAGCAATCATAATTTTCAGAATCGTAGCCGCATCAGCATTGGGCGCAAACTCGTATGTTGCAGGGAAAAGAAATCCTTCGACGTTATTGTTTGCGTATTCAGGCAGACCCAATTCCGAGACATTCTTAGCTGCTGCTTCAAAATCCGAAACTGGTATACCTGTTTCTTTGGAAATTGTTGCGTAAATCCAGGTAGCACGCTTACCTTCGGGAATCACGACTTTCTTTGTTACACGTGTGGCTGGGTCTAGCAAGGCCAGAATTGATTGCGCGCTCGACATCTTTAGTTTGAGCGAATAGAAACCAGGCTGAATTGATGAACTATCCGGGTTAGCAGCTGCAGCATTGGTAAAACTATCAACCGAGGCAACGACGCCATTGTCCTTGAGGATGTTGCCAATCTCAGCCAAGGTGTTGCCTGCAGCAATCTCAATCTGTACTGCGCCCTCTCCTGGACCAGGGAAATTAGCCGCACCTTGGAATTGGGACACAACTTTAGGTGCCACTATGGCTAGCCCGCCGGCCACAATAGTTATAGCTAACACTGTGGTGAGCAATCCTCGAAGCCGAGACTTTTTCTTTGGTTGTTTGCGATGGCCGCTTCGGGGAGTTGGCGAAGTCGACTCGAAGATCTCTAGATTGCTCATGGTGATTCTCCGATCGAAGTCCCTGCAATGTTGCCTGAACGCTTCTCTATGGCTAGCGCTTGTTCAAGAATTACAATAGCGGCAGCCTGATCGATCACCGACTTGCCTTGCTTGGCATTGCGGCCTGATTGTCGCAATTGCCCTAATGCCGTCGCTGTTGAAAGTCTTTCGTCAAGCATACGTACGGGTATCTCAGTTTGCTGACTTAGTTCAATGGCAAATGAAGTTGCCATGTTCGTTGAGTTGGTAACTGAGCCAGAAAGCGAGATGGGATACCCGACATAGATCACCGCTGGCCGGTATAGATCACACAAGGCAACAATTTCCGCCACCGCTTCAGCGCCGCTTGCAATAGTTGCTACCGGAACGACCAGTAATTGCTCATCATCACATCGAGCGACCCCTATTCGAGCCGTGCCTACATCTATGGAAAGTCTGGCGCCGTCCACAAAAACTACCGTTCGGTTGCAGTTATAGCGGCAAAGCCATCGTTGAGTCCTGCCAAATTAGGTCCGCCGCCTTGAGCCATGTCATCATTGCCGCCGCCACGACCTTGGAGGTAAGGAAGTATTTCCTGAAGTACCGCATTTGCACTTGCACCACTGGATTTGGCAGCTGAGTCCAAAGCCACCACGACGCTTACCTTGTCAGATTCGATTGCAGCACCTACCAGAACAAAATTGGTTGTGGTAACTCGACCCTTGGCTGCCGTGACGAGATCACGCAAACTTGCCGCATCGGTTCCCGCGGGCGCGGTGAAGCGATAGTAGTGAGTCTGATCATTGAGCGTAGGAAGCCCGAGCAGACCCTCGAGATTATCAAGTAGCGCAGCACTTCGGGCTTTGGTAATTTCGCGCTCTGCTGACTTCAGTCGATCCAGTAACTTTGCGATTCGGTCGGGCAATTCCTCAGCTCGAACTTTGGTCAGCTCAGCCAACTGAGATACGAGTGCATGTTCGCGCGCTAAGAAACGGTAGGCATCAGAGCCAACAAGCGCCTCGACTCTGCGGACACCGGCACCGATAGATCCTTCAGACAAAAATGTCACAACACCGAGCTGTCCAGAACTTGTCGTGTGTGTGCCACCGCATAATTCACGAGCCCAATCCCCCACACTCACAACTCGAACTTGGTCGCCATACTTTTCACCAAACAGAGCCATTGCACCGGTTGCACGCGCTTGATCTTGTGTCATTACCTCTGCAGTAACCAAAAGATCTTGAATCAACAATTCATTAACACGGGCTTGTACCTCATTGAGGACAGATTCAGGTACGGCTGAAGCACTGGGAAAATCAAACCGGAATCTACCTGGAGAATTCTCTGAACCCATCTGTGTTGCTGTTTCACCTAACGCTTCACGGAAGGCCTTATGAACCATGTGTGTGGCCGTATGAGCTCTGGATATCGCCATCCGTCGTTCGACATCGACGACTGCCACAGCAGAATTTCCGACCGCCACAGTTCCTTGCTTTACTGTCCCGCGATGGACATACAAGCCAGGAACCGGAGTTTGCACATCGTGGATGTCGACAGTCGTGCCGTCATCAAGTGTTATGAGCCCGTGATCGGACAACTGTCCGCCACTTTCTGCATAGAACGTTGTGCGGTCTAACACAATTTCGATATCTTGACCTGCACCAGCACTTGTGACGTCTTGGCCGTCAACGACGAGTCCAAAAACTTTCGCTTCTGCTTGAGTTTGTGAATAGCCCAGGAAATCAGTGGTGCCAGCGCGACCCATAATTTCGCGATAGATCGTGACTGGAACTACTCCACTTTTGCGAGCCGCTGAATCTGCTTTGGCACGTTTGCGTTGCTGGTCCATAAGAGTACGAAAGCCACTCTCATCAACAGAAAGGCCTTGCTCGGCTGCCATCTCGAGCGTCAAATCGATGGGAAACCCGAAAGTATCGTGCAGCGCGAAAGCTGTATCGCCAGATAACTGTGAAGTCTTAGCTGTCTTCATTTGGCCAACTGCCAGATCAAACATTGTTGTGCCACGCTCGAGAGTGCTAAGGAATGATTCTTCTTCACCGATAGCTATGGAACTTATCCGACCTTTGTCCGTGAGAAGTTCTGGATATTGGGCTGCCATAGATGTGATAGCGGCATCAATGAGCTCGCCCATCGATGGGTCGTGTGCTCCCAAGAGTCGCATGTTGCGAACAACTCTTCGTAAGATCCTGCGCAAAACGTAACCGCGACCTTCGTTACCAGGCAGCACTCCATCACCAATGAGGAATGCACATGTACGTGCATGATCTGCCACTACGCGCAGCGACACATCGGACTTCGGATCTTTTCCATATTTAGTATTGGAAAGCGCACTGGCTCGATTGAGAATGACTGCAGTCGTGTCAATCTCGTAGATGTTATCGACACCCTGTAGCAGCGCCGCCATGCGCTCAAGACCCATGCCGGTATCGATATTCTTCGCAGGAAGTTCTCCGAGAATGTCGTAGCCTTCCTTGCCTGGTCCGCCACCACGCTCAAACTGCATAAAGACGAGGTTCCAGACTTCGAGGTAGCGATCCTCGTCGGCAACCGGTCCACCTTCGCGACCGTGTTCTGGTCCTCGATCGTAGTAAATCTCAGAACATGGACCACAAGGTCCGGGAACACCCATAGACCAAAAATTGTCGGCCATATCGCGACGTTGAATGCGTTCAAGTGGAACGCCAAC
>CAESAJ010000010.1_pt1 | contig 16057 bp, 14 predicted proteins | sample 7263501 | NCBI WGS metagenome assembly CAESAJ01 (sample SAMEA6814084, study PRJEB35770) | uncultured Actinomycetes bacterium | biome: Freshwater; feature: Freshwater reservoir; material: water | place: Czech Republic | collected 2017-05-23 | depth 30m m
GCAAATACTAATTCCCTCATTTGCGGCAAAGAAACAAAAGTTAATCCCAACTATGGAGTCCTCAAACTCACGCTGAAAGCGACATCTTTTTCCTGGTCATACCGCCAAGTTTCTAAGACCAAGAAAACAGGCAAGGTGCGCGACTCAGGAACAATTCAACTGGCTAACTAAAGACGCTGTTTCTTAATTCTTACAAATGAATGGCGAGTAGAAATTACTCGTACCAATAAGGCGCAAAAAGTACGTCGCTGATGTGTGGATTGTTTTTCCGATCAAGAGCAATCGGCAAGTTCTTGATAGGTGACAACTGTGACACACGATCCTTGCGGATCAGGCTCATCTCAATAACCGGTGGTATGCGATACCCATTGAATTCAATTTCATCCTGAATGTTATTTGGATGAATGTGAACAATTGCGAAATGCTCCAGGAGTTTGGCTAAGCAGTCGTGAATTTTTGTAAATTTGGCAGCATCAAAAAGTTCGTGTAAGTCATGTAATTCGATGACAATGATGCGGAAGCGTCGAAGTAAGTCTGAGCTCACCTGCTCAAGTACCGGCCACTCGCCACCTTCGATATCAATCTGCAACAACAAATCGCCAGCATCGGGATGCTTGTCGCTTACCCAATCGCCTAGCGAAATCCAACCTGGCAGTGTCTGAGCACCCAGAAAGATGGGCTCGAAATCAAAGAGCGGGTTATCCGTTGGCGGAAACTTCACTGATGCATCAGCCATGTATGAGGGAATGTTTCGGTGCGCCATAGCCAACTCAAAATCAACCATGGTTGAAATCCCGGGAGAAAAACACGCACTAATGCCATCAAAGTCGTCCGGAACTATGTAGCCACCATCGCCTTTTCCACCAATACGCACCAAAGGGATGTTCGTTTTCACAACTGTGAATAGCGAAAAGAAGGAATCAAGTTGTGCCGCGCTGGTCAAAGTGACATCAGAACGGCTCAATGTCTTTACTCGAGCGCGTTTTTGCATTGCGCGAATCACAACCATCGGTACATACACAAATGGATGAATAATGACCCGAACAGCGGAATACCCCAGTGCTTGCCTAATCAAGTGTATGAATCGAATTCGAATCATTGTGAAGTGTCCGTATCTGCGCTTGGTCAGGGGATTCTTAAACGTTGAACCGAAATTCGACGACATCGCCGTCGGCCATGATGTATTCCTTGCCCTCCATGCGAACTTTTCCAGCAGAGCGGGCAGCAGCCACGGAACCGGCAGTTACCAAATCAGAAAATCCGACAATTTCAGCTTTGATAAAGCCCTTCTGAAAATCAGTATGAATAACACCTGCTGCCTCGGGAGCAGTTGCCCCAATGGCGATTGTCCACGCTCGAGCTTCCTTAGGCCCAGCAGTCAGGTAAGTCTGCAAGCCAAGCGTGGCAAACCCCACGCGAGAAAGAACGGCAATTCCACTCTCGGCTTGACCCATTGAGGCAAGCAGTTCTTGTGCCTCAGCGTCATCCAATTCAGTAAGTTCGGCTTCGAGCTTTGCATTGAGAAATACCGCTTCGGCTGGAGCCACTAGCCCAGATAACTCCGATTTCATTGCGTTATCAGTCATCTCGTCGTCATCGAGATTAAACACATAGATGAAAGGCTTAGCTGTTAGGAGAAATAGTTCACGAATAGGTGCGCTATCAAATTTTGCTGCATACAAAGTTGTACCGCTATTGAGAATTTCTTGCGCTTGCTCGGCAGTACTCAGAACCAACGCCCTAGTTTTATCTTGCTTAGCTTCTTTGATTAGCCGAGGAATTGCTTTTTCCAGGGTTTGCATATCGGCCAAGATCAATTCCGTGTTAATAGTCTCGATATCGCTCTTGGGAGATATTGCACCTTCTACGTGCACCACATCAGGATCCTTGAATGCGCGTATGACCTGGCAGATGGCATCAGATTCCCGAATGTTGGCCAAGAATTTGTTGCCTAGTCCCTCACCCTCGCTTGCGCCTCGAACAATGCCGGCAATGTCTACGAAGGTCACTGTTGCAGGCAGAATTCTTTCAGATCCAAAGATTTCACTTAGTACCCCAAGTCGGGCATCGGGTACGGCCACAACTCCGGTATTCGGTTCAATAGTCGCAAAGGGATAGTTTGCAGCCAGAACATTATTTCGAGTCAGCGCGTTAAACATCGTTGACTTACCCACATTGGGAAGCCCGACGATTCCAATAGTTAGTGCCACGATGACCAAGCGTACCCGTGGTTCACGCTAACCTTGAGCCCATGGCTGATGATCAACCAACCACAGTTCGAACCAAGGGCTGGACATACCCAGGTGTATTTGTGGTCTCACTTGTCTTATTTCTCATCATCATGGGTGTCGAGATGGTTTTCTATAACAAGTTTTCGCTCTTCAGCAACATTGGCATCATTTTGGTGAGCACGATTGCTGCCTTCAAAGTCCGGCTCAATGACGCCAGCGCAGCCATATGGGCTCCCGCGATTGTGTGGGTCATCGCAATTATGACAGTCGGACAATTTCGTCGATCCCCAGACGAGTTCACGCTGAGAAACGAAATTTTCCACTTTGGCTACGGTTTGGCAAACCATGCAGTGTGGATAGTTGCGGCGACATTCCTATCGTGGCTCATTGTCATAGTGCGCCGTGGTCGTCGAAAAGTGGCAACATCCTAGGAAAAACACTCTCTTGGAAAACACTGTCTTAGGTAAAACATTCTAAGACATAACAGCGACGCAGCGCTATTTTCCAGATTCTCCAGCGCGCTCGGCTGCCTTCATGTCACGGCGCAACTCTGGTGGCAAAGCGAAAGTTAAGTGCTCAGCTATCGTCTCTATCTCTTCCAGATCAGTAATCCCTTGCTGGGCTAACCATTCGATCACACCATCGACAAGTATTTCGGGTACTGAAGCCCCACTTGTTACTCCGACAGTAATGACATCGTCGAGCAGACTAGTGTCAAGCTCTGCTGATGAATCAACACGGATTGCCCGCGCAGCACCATTTTCTAATGACACATCTACCAACCGCACGGTGTTGGAAGAATTTGCTGATCCAACCACAATCATCAGATCACATTGAGGCGCAATAGTTTTCACCGCTTGCTGGCGATTCTGAGTCGCGTAGCAAATATCATCACTGGGTGGATCAAGTAACTCCGGGAATTTCTGGCGGAGTAGATCAACGGTCTCAAGCGTTTCATCAACCGACAAAGTTGTTTGCGATAACCATGCAACAGGTCTGCTCGAGTCCAACTCGAGATTGTCCACATCGTTCTTGCCGTCAATCACAATTGTGCGATCTGGGGCTTCGCCAAATGTTCCTTCAACTTCCTCATGTCCCATGTGACCAATGAGCAAAATCTGGTAGTCATCCTGCGCAAATCGACGAGCTTCTGCGTGGACTTTGGTCACCAAGGGGCAGGTAGCATCAATCGTCTTGAGATTTCGGGCAGCTGCTTCTGCATGAACTGCCGGCGAAACACCATGCGCACTAAAGACAACAATGGCGCCTTCGGGAACTTCGCTGGTCTCCTCGACAAAGATTGCGCCGCGCTTTTCCAGCTCCGACACCACATGTTTGTTGTGCACGATTTGTTTGCGCACATAAACCGGGCTTCCGTGTGTGGCTAGAGCTTTCTCTACCGAGATCACAGCCCGATCAACACCTGCACAATATCCACGAGGCTTGGCTAACAACACTTTTCGATTAGTCACTTATCTATCGTAAGCGACAAGCCATTGTCCTGCCCCACAGGCAGAATGTACTTATGACACACGACTCAGGGACACAGGACTCAGGTATCAAGGTGGGCTCAGTAGCAGAGGCGCCTTTTGCGGTACACGACATCAGTGCTTTGCTCGCAGACTACATTTCACGCCTGGGAAACACCTGGATCGAGGGACAAATATCTGAGGTCCGAGAAACCCGCACTCTAACGTTCATGAAGTTAAGAGATACCCAGGACGAATCCACGGTTCCGATCTACATGACCACCCAAGCACTGCACGATTTGAATTGGAAAGTTGAACAAGGTGCTCGAGTCATCATTCAGGCCAAAGCTGACTGGTGGACTAAGAAAGGCACCTTGCAATTTAAGATTCTCCAGATTCGCTCGGTTGGACTTGGCGAATTGATGGCTCGGCTCGAAGCCCTTCGAAACATCTTGGCTGCTGAAGGATTGTTCGCACCGGAGAGAAAGAAAGAATTACCATTTTTGCCTAGACGCATCGGGTTAATTTGTGGGCAAAACAGTGACGCGATGCATGATGTGATCGAAAATTCTAAACGTCGTTGGCCTGATGTGGAGTTTGTCGTGCGAGAAGTTCCGGTTCAGGGACCCACAGCCGTGCGACAAGTGTGCGATGCCATAACAGAGCTCGATGCAATAGACGACGTTGACGTCATAGTTGTGGCCCGCGGAGGCGGTTCATTCGAAGACCTTTTGCCATTTAGCGATGAAACTCTCATTCGCACGGTGGCAGCATGCGTGACACCTGTTGTGGCTGCCATTGGTCACGAAGAGGATCGACCACTGATTGATTATGTGGCTGACTATCGGGCATCCACACCAACCGATGCTGCCCGCAGAATTGTTCCGGATGTTGTCACAGAGATCGCACAGCTTCGAAATTTGCGGTCACAGATGTTTCGTGCTGTTGAAATTCGGCTCAGCGCTCATGCAAAAGACATTGCTACTATTCGCAGCAAGCCTGCACTCGCCCATCCGAGTTATCTCGTTGAGCAACGCATTGTGCAAGTCATGAACACTCGGGGACGAATCGGAAACCATGTGCTGAACAAGATTGATTTGCTCCAAGCTCAACTAGTTGGAGCTCAGACTGCATTGCGCACTTTGTCGCCACAAGGAACGCTCGAACGTGGCTACGCCATTGTGCGCGACCATGATGGAACAGTCATTCGTCTTTCGGATTCTGTCGCCAGCTCTCAACGGCTTTCAGTGCGAGTAAGTTCTGGCGAATTTGACGTTGTTGTGCAATGAGCGATGTAGCGCAATAAAAAGAAATGACGACTCGCTATCTTGCGAAGCGTTACTCTGCCGGACGCACTGCATCTAGGCGAGCTCGAGCAGCAGCTAATTTTGTTTCGCACAGCGTCGCTAACTTCTCGCCTTCTTCCCACAATGCCACCATGTCATCAAGTGGAAGTTCTTTGTCTTCGAGCTTAGATACCACTTCATCAAGCCTGGCTTTGGCCTGTTCGTATGAAAGTTCTTTTTCGTTTGCCATAATTTACAACCTACTGCCCTGATGTGACTTCTTCGAGTGAGGAAACATAACTGCGTACGACGTCCCATGACGCCGTTCCTGATGCAATCACTACATAGTCTGTGCCTTGAAAGACTAACGATCGTGTCAAAGGTTTGCTGACCTCGCATGATGTCCACAATCGCGTTGCAATCACTTCTTGTGTCGGATTTTCTTGTGAAAGACATTGCGCGTTATTTGACGCAGCTCTAACGACCTTTTTGAGTGGGCCGGAGCTTTCCCACAACGAAAGATACTCTCCCGAACTGTTAACCATGCTGACGAACCAACGTACTTCGCCTGGCTCGCCATATGATTCGGACTCGAACCGGGCATTAGTGATGGAATACCCCGCAGGGATGGCTTGCGCATCAAAAATGGGAAACGGGGCTTGTTCGGTTGCCATTGCTAGCGCACCTGAATAATCCACAGTTGGCATGACTTGACTGTGTGGGCGCCAAGTGATGAACATTATGAGTGCCACGATTGCACTAACCACTGCCATTGACAGCGCCATATCTTGGACCGTTTGCAAATACCGCGACTTCTTCACTTACCTATTGTGCCTGTTCCGTCACGTTTATGATGCCTGAGGTTTGCCCCTGCAGGATTAGGCTTAACACATGCCCACATTTGATTACACGGAGTTGCTTCCCATTACAGAGCACGAGCCCGAGTACCGACTGATTACGTCTGAGGGCATATCAACACAAACTTTTGGGGATCGCACTTTCTTATCTATTGCGCCAGAAGTTCTATCCCAAGTGGCTTACGAGGCAATCCACGACATCAGCCACTATTTACGCACGAGCCATCTTGAACAACTTCGCAGAATTATTGACGATCCAGAAGCATCTCCAAATGATCGTTTTGTCGCGATTGACCTCATGAAGAATGCAAATATCTCTGCCGGTGGGGTGCTGCCCATGTGTCAAGACACAGGCACTGCCATCATCAGCGCCAAACGCGGGGCGCAAGTACTCACGCAAGGCAACGACGAGGAGCATCTCAGTCGTGGAATTTATGATGCCTATCAGAAGTTGAACCTTCGTTATTCTCAACTTTCCCCCATATCTATGTGGGAAGAGAAAAACACCGGGAACAATTTGCCGGCTCAGATTGAGATCTACTCCGACACCAAATCTGGTCACGAGTTGACTTACGAAATGTTAGTCATGGCCAAAGGTGGAGGTAGTGCCAACAAGAGTTTCTTATTCCAAGAAACCAAGGCAGTATTAAATGAGACCGCATTTATGCGCTTCTTGGATGAAAAGCTTCGGGCCATTGGAACATCCGCATGTCCGCCTTACCATTTAGCAGTAGTTGTCGGCGGCACCAGCGCTGAATATGCTCTCAAGGTTGCAAAATACGCAAGTGCAAAGTATCTAGACACGCTGCCCACCCACGGTGGACTGCAAGGTAATGCATTTCGTGACATAGAGATGGAGCAGAAAGTTCTGACCTTGACTCAAGGATTTGGAATTGGAGCCCAATTTGGTGGTAAGTACTTCTGCCACGACGTAAGAGTTATTCGATTACCTCGTCATGGTGCTTCGTGCCCAATCGCCATTGCAGTTTCATGCGCAGCTGATCGTCAAGCATTAATCAAGATTGATGCCACAGGCGCATACATTGAAAAGCTAGAGCGTGATCCGGCCCGATTCCTGCCGGATGTTCGCGATGAACAACTCGACACCGACGTGGTGCACATTGATTTGAACGAACCCATGGAAGCTATTCGTTCCCAACTGTCCGCGCTACCTGTGAAAACACGAGTGAGTTTGACCGGGCCACTCATTGTTGCCCGTGACATTGCACACGCTCGTATATTGTCCATGCTCGAAAACGGTGAACCGCTTCCCGAATACCTGAAGAATCACCCGGTTTATTACGCCGGTCCAGCCAAAACCCCCGAGGGATATGCTTCGGGGTCTTTCGGACCTACGACAGCGGGGCGCATGGATTCGTATGTTGACCGTTTTCAAAAAGCTGGCGGATCATTTGTCATGCTTGCCAAAGGCAACCGAAGTTCCGCTGTCACCCAAGCCTGCAAAGAAAATGGTGGCTTCTACCTCGGCTCAATCGGAGGACCAGCAGCAAGACTTGCCAAAGACAACATAAAGAAAGTTGAAGTTCTAGATTTCGAAGATCTAGGAATGGAAGCTGTATGGCGAATTGAGGTGGAGAATTTCCCCGCATTCATTGTTGTTGATGACAAGGGAAATGATTTCTTTGCCGAAACACTTCGACCCATTGCTTTGAACATTCCAGTTGGTAAACCGTAACTTCAGTTCCAGCTAGGGTCGGCAGGTTGAAACTATGCCGGCAGATCTTCAAGCATCTCGGTAACTAACGCAGCAATTGGCGAGCGCTCAGAACGAGTCAAGGTGACGTGAGCAAAAAGTGGATGACCTTTTAGTTTCTCAACGACTGCTACCACACCGTCATGGCGTCCTACGCGCAAGTTATCGCGTTGGGCTACATCATGAGTTAGAACGACTCGACTGTCTTTTCCGATTCTCGAGAGCACCGTCAGCAATACATTACGTTCCAGCGATTGAGCTTCATCGACGATGACATAGGTATCGTGTAACGAACGACCACGAATGTGAGTCAGTGGCAAAACTTCTAACATTCCGCGCTCAATCACTTCGTCAATGACATCAGGTGTGGTGACCGCTGACAACGTATCAAAGACAGCCTGGGCCCAGGGTGACATCTTTTCGTTTTCACTTCCAGGCAGGTAACCAAGTTCCTGGCCCCCCACCGCGTACAGCGGGCGAAACACCACAACTTTGCGGTGTTCACGGCGCTCAAGAACTGCCTCAAGCCCAGCACACAGTGCCAATGCGCTCTTGCCAGTTCCAGCGCGCCCACCGAGCGAGACAATACCTACGTCACTGTCGGTCAATAATTCAAGAGCGATCCGCTGCTCAGCACTACGCCCATGTATTCCAAAAGCTTCGCGATCTCCTCGGACTAGTCGTAGACGTTTATCGGTCGTCACGCGTGCAAGGGCGCTGCCACGATCGCTCGAGAGGACTACGCCGGTATGACAAGGCAAATCTCGAGCCGATTCATGATCAATAAGTTCTTCATCATAAAGTTCATCGATTTCATTCGCTGAAACCGAAACTTCAGTCATCCCCGTCCAACCACTGTTGGGCACGGTTTCTGCTCGATACTCTTGAGCCTCCAAACCCACAGCAGAGGCTTTGACTCGCAAAGGTAAATCTTTGCTCACTAATACAACATCGGCACCTTCGAGGGACAAATTACGCGCGACACTTAAAATTCGGGTGTCGTTGTCACCTAATCGAAAGCCCGCGGGCAATGACGCAGCATCTGTGTGATTGAGTTCGACGCGCAAAGTTCCACCGAGCTCGCCAATGGGGAGCACATCATCAAGGCGGCCATGCTCTACGCGTAAGTCATCAAGGGTTCGCAGAGCAGAGCGAGCGAAGTAACCAAGCTCAGGATGGCCGCGCTTTGCTTCAAGTTCAGTAATCACCACTATTGGAATTACAACTTCATGTTCGTCAAAGCGAAATAATGCGCTGGGATCCGCTAGGAGCACACTGGTGTCGATGACGAACGTTCGGCGCTTACCCTTTGAACCTGCCACGCGAATCCTCCACATGCTCGTGTATTTGGAGCAACCTAAGTGAAGTTGCTCGTTACCGCAATAATTACGCCTGACTGCAGCATCTGTAGATGTGCCACGCCGATAACTACCCAAGACTTCATCTACATGTTCATTTGTGCACTCAAGATGCCTATGCCGCATGCTGCACACTGCTGGTTAAAGGCACGCAGTAATCTGGCAGGTATGGGTCGAATTCGACGTCTTGCTGGCGACATAGCTTATGACCTTTACGGGCACCGGTTGTCATCTTCATTACCCAAAGCACAATTGCCCAAACATGTCGGAGTCATTCTGGATGGCAACCGCAGATGGGCCGCTGGCCAAGGGACATCGTCATCGCATGGCCATCGCGCCGGTGGGAAAAAGATTCAAGAGTTTTTGGGTTGGTGCGAAGACATCGACATTGAAGTGGTCACGCTCTGGCTACTGTCTACCGATAACCTCTCACGATCAACCGATGAACTCAGCGCTCTTGTGGGCATCATCGAAAATACTGTCTCAGAACTTGCCGAATGCCACCGCTGGGTCATCCACCCTGTCGGCGCACTTAACCTCTTGCCACCTCACACTGCCGAAGTACTGAGAGCAGCTGAAGAATCAACCGCAGATATTGCCGGAATTGTTGTCAATGTAGCGGTGGGCTACGGTGGAAGACGAGAAGTTGTCGATGCCGTGAAATCACTTTTGCTAGAACAATCTGCCGAAGGTAAATCCCTAGACGAGGTTGCTGCATCAATAGACGTTGAGCACATTGCAGCTCATCTGTACACAAAAGGTCAGCCAGATCCTGACTTAGTGATTCGAACAAGTGGTGAACAAAGGCTCAGCGGATTCTTGTTATGGCAAAGCGCACATTCAGAATTTTACTTTTGCGAAGCCTATTGGCCGAATTTTAGAAAGATAGATTTTCTTCGAGCGTTGCGCTCGTACACCGCACGAAATCGCCGATTTGGAAATTAGGCGTGTTAATGAAATATGCCTAATGATTGTGAAATCTCGGCAAGGTCTGTCAGCGGTTGTTGGCAAACAAACTCACGACACACATACACAGCATCTAAATCATTAATCAACGTACGCCCCTGCATCAACGGTGACGATTCCGATGCCGTATACACGGCGCCCGGTGCGGTCATTCGAGCAATGTGGTCAACCATAAACGAATCAGGTTTTGCAACAACAGCAACCTCTCTTGGTCCATCAAGGACAGAAGTGAGAACCGCCGCGCAGTTTCCAGCAAAGCGGCCATGCTTGGCAACTAGTCCAATCATCGGACCAAGATAGGACTCAGCGCGCGCTCGAATGTGCGAATCTCCAGTTAAGGCTGCAACTGTCACCAAAGCCTCAACGGTGGCCGACCACGCAGAGGGCAAGACATTGTCGGTGATGTCTAGGACTTGCTCAGGAATTCCCAGCTTCTGCTGCGCGATTTTAGATAAATCAATGAGTTGACCACCATCGACGAAATGTGAATCTATTTCATGCACCAACATCTGAGCCAAGGACACCCACGATTGATCATCTGTGGCTTGGGCAAGATCAAGGAAGGCGCTGGTGAGCAGGGCATAGTCTTCCAATGTCCCCACCGCATGCGTCGACACTTTCCCATCGCGTGATACCCGCATCAATGTGGTGGGTTCGTCCGCAGCAGCGCCTAAGTGAACACTCACCAGAACATCTGCAGCACGAGCCGCTGCTGCTATCCAACGCGGTTCTGCAAATACCCGACCAGCTCGCGCGAGTGCGCTAATAGCCAATGCGTTCCACGATGCAATGACTTTGTCATCACGCTGCGGCGGATTTCGAGTACTTCGGGCTTTGTGCAGATTGCCCCGTTGAGTGTGCCATTCGGACAAATCTTTTGGATCTCGCTTAAGTGATGGAACTGAATATCCATGCTCAAAGTTTCCTTCAGCGGAAATCCCTAACAGTTCACTGACTTGGACACCAGCGGAATCTAGGACTTGCTGAATCTGATCGGGCTTCCAGGCATAGAAAGCACCCTCAACGAGATGACCGGTGTCATCGATACTGTCAGCGTCAAATGCACAAGCGAATGCGCCTTCTTGTGTCGTCATGTCAGAAATCAAAAAATCACAAACCTCGGACACAATACGTTTCGCGAGAGCATTGCCAGTCAGTAACCACCATTGCGTGTATACCGAGATTAACTGAGCGTTGTCATACAACATTTTCTCAAAGTGAGGTACTGCCCATTTGTCATCGACACTGTAGCGCGAAAACCCGCCGCCGATTTGATCATAGATTCCACCTCTAGCCATTTGTTCGCAGGTGACATCGACCATAGTCATAATGCGCAGATCAGAAGTTCCTTCTTCGATTCGATTCAACGCTTCCCATCGCATGAGAAACTTCAATACGGATGCTGGCGGAAACTTTGGAGCATTTCCAAAACCGCCGTAGACCGGATCAAAAGAATGAGCAAGTTGCTCAACCGCATTGGCACAAGCTTCACGCATGGCTTGGGAACTTTGCTCTTGATGATCGCTTATTACCTTCGTCGCCGAAATCGCAGCTATGAGTCGCTGCGCAGAGAAATCCACCTTCTGACGCTCATTGCGCCAGGCATCATCAATGGCTACCAATACTTGAGCAAACGATGGTGAAGAGTGACTCGGAACGGGAGGAAAGTAAGTGCCTGCATACCAGGGACGGCGATCATGATCTAGCCACACAGACATTGGCCAGCCACCATGACCGGTCAAAGCTTGGGTAGCCTGCATATAAAGTGCATCGATTGTTGGTAATTCTTCTCGATCTACTTTGACGTTAACGAAGTTCTCATTCATCAATTCCGCAATGTGCGGATTCTCAAAACTTTCATGCGCCATCACGTGGCACCAGTGACACGCACTGTAACCAACACTCAAAAAAACAGGTACTCCGCGTTGTTTGGCAGCATCAAAAGCCTCGTCACCCCACTCGTACCAGTCGACAGGATTATCTGCATGTGCTTGCAAATAAGGCGAAGTTGAAGCCGCGAGTCGATTGGTCACACTCAATTGTGCTGATTTTTTAGCCATATCGCATACTTAGAGCGTGAGACGCACTCCGGTAATTTTCATTGCACTCCTTGGTGGCGTGTTTTTAGTACGCAGTACTCCAGTGAATATCCCAACATTTAACGTAGGCAATGGGCAATCAGGTGTTTCATCCTCAGCTTTGCCATCTGCTAATGCGAATCCAAGCGCAGAGGTAAGTGCTGAAACGAGCCCAATCGCGCAGCCAAGAAGCTTTCGCGTTGTCTCAAGTGGAGATTTTTTGCTACATGAAAGATTGTGGAATCAAGCTAAGAAGGATGGCAACAGTTCATCATGGGATTTCTTTCCACAACTTGCTGCTATTGAACCACTGATCAAGAGTGCGGATTTGGCGCTGTGTCATTTAGAGACCCCACTTGCAAAAGTAGGTGGCCCGTACTCGGGGTATCCAATATTTAATTCACCTCCACAAATTGTTCCTGCCATAAAGAAATTGGGCTACGACATGTGTGATCAAACGTCCAATCACACATTCGATGCTGGTGCCGCAGGTATCAAACGCACTTTGGACTATCTTGATGAAGCTCAAATTAAGCACACTGGTAGCTACCGCACTCAAGAAGAGTCAACAAAAGTTCTTGTGATTCCGGTATCAACACCTACCGGTGAAGTGAAAGTCGGAATCATCGCTTATACCTATGGTTTCAACGGACTTGACTACCCTGGTGGAGATAAATGGCGAGCTAATGAAATAGATGTCAAGCAGATACTCGCTGAAGCGAAAGCTTGTCGCGACGCAGGCGCCGAAGTTGTCATTGCAAAGATTCACTGGGGATCGGAATACACCAACTACCCCAATGATTTTCAAACAAACCTTGCATCCACGCTTGCCGAAAGTGGCCTCATCGACTTAATTGATGGCGATCACACACACTCTGTTCAGCCGATACAGCAAATTGGAAAAATGTGGGTCATCTACAGTCACGGCAATCTTGTTGCCGCTCAACGCGAACCAGAGACCGTTAAATCCGAAGGCGTCATTACCCGATGGACATTTACCGAAGATGCGCAAGGCAACTTCAGCATCACAAAAGCTGAATTTGCGCCCACATTAATCACCGATGATTTCCCGGTTCGGGTACTTGTCGTCAATACTGCACTGACAACTGACACCTGGGTCAGCACAACCAAGAAGCGTCTTCAAAAGGCGCTATCCCGAACGACAAAAACAATCGAATCTATGAATGCAAATGTGAGTTTGATTAGCGACTGAATTGACTATTGACCAACGTGAATGTTGACGAGCGTGAAGATTGACGAACGTGAATATTGACGAGCGTGACTAGTTATTGACTGGCCGAAACATGGATATGACCTGGCCGGGAAATGATTAATCCGGCAATCAGCTGAACGAAAGTACCAATAACCAGTGCCAGAACAGCCACGGACCAATTGCCAGTTAAGTCGCGCAAAATTCCCAATGCAAATGGACCAATGGCCGAAATGACGTAGCCCCAACTCTGCATAAATGCACTCAGATCGCGCGCTGCATCTGTGGTGTCGGCTTTGGTGATTGCCAGAGTTAATGCGAGTGGGAATGATGATCCAACACCGAGCCCAAGGCATGAAGCCCAAACCCAAGGCGCCAGCGTTGGAGCTTGCCAAACCCCGATGAGCCCGATGAAACTAACCGTGATGGTCGCAATAACTAAGAATCGCTGGGAGTCACTTCGAGCGGCAAGGGGCGGCACCAAAATCCCTGCAGGCACACCTAACAAGATCATGAGCGAAACCATCAAGCCTGCTTGTGTCGGTGGTATTCCGCTGTCACGCAATATCGACGGGAGCCATCCAGCCAGTGAATGAAAATTGGTGGATTGGAATCCAAAGTAAATAACAAGCCACCATGCCATCTTGTTACGAGCTATGTGACGATAAGCAGGTCGATTTAACATCCGCTTATTGTCCTGATGTTCATGGCTGTAATACATCCAGCCAATCAGAACCAGAATCGGCAGTGCCGCCCAAACTTCTAGAGACCAACGCCAAGATCCAGCCAAATGTGCCAAAGGAAAACTTGTCATTGCGGCGGCAGATGAGGTCACACTCATCAGTCCGACGTACATACCCATGACAAGTCCAACTTTTGTTGCAAAGTCCCGACGAGTAACAAGGCCACCCAAAATGTTGCCTATGGCAGCGCCGAAACCACAAATCACTGTTCCAACAAGTAGCCACGATGTGTGGTGCACTAAGCGTAAGTGGCCACCGAAGGCCATCAATAGCAATGCAATCGTCACACCGGCATTAGGACTTATCCGGGTGAGTAGCCGCGGGACGATAAACGCACCTAGTGCAAAACAGATGACGGGTAACACAGTCAACAAACTGGCCTGAGTTGCACTCATGCCAAGCTCGTCGCGAATTTCTGGAAGTACAGGCCCAACAGATGTCACAAGTGGCCGCAGCGTTAATGAAAATGCAATCAAGGGCCATGCTTGTCGTAATGTACTTCCCGCAGATTGATTTTCCACTGAAATCTCCTCGCGCTCGAATACTCCTGCAAGACTAGTGCTACCGACAGCGAAACTGATGAGGCTAAGTGTGACCGAGCTATCCACTCAACAAGTACGGGACATAGCAGTACGTTGCGCTGGACTTGGTTCGCTGCCAAGTACTGTGCCACGCCACCCTTCAGTTCCTTCCCTGCTTGAAGAACTCGGTGCGATTCAACTCGATACCATTTCTACGCTTGCACGCTCCCATGAACTTGTGGTCTTAGCTCGACTTGGGGCAATTGAAGGTAAAAGGGAAATTGAGTCAAAGCTTTGGACCAGCCCACCCACAACTTTTGAGTATTGGTCGCACGCAGCGTGCATACTTCCGCTATCTAGTTACCCGTGGTTTGCATTTCGCAGACGCTCATTTCGCAGACGTGGTATCAGGTGGCACGACGTACCCTCAAAAAGAATTCTCAACAACATTCTCAAACAACTTAGCGAAGGACCAAGCACAGCAAACAATCTCGGTGGTGCAAAACGACCTGGTCCATGGTGGGACTGGTCTGAAGTCAAGATTGGCGTCGAGTGGCTGCTGGACATCGGGGATGTCGTATGTACCTCGCGCACGAACTGGCGTCGTGAATATCAACTTGCAGATGAAAGCTTGCTCGGATTCAAGTCCATAAGCCAAGCACCAAAAAGTTGGATAACAACTGATGGCGTCTTTGGCCCAACTGATGATGAATGCCTTCGGCAATTACTGTTAGCAAGCGTTGCGGCGCTTGGAGTTGGGACTCTAGAGGATGTCATTGATGTCCATCGGCTCTCAATGCATGGATTACCTCGTAAAGGCTTAAGTACTCTGCTACATGAATTGGTTGAAGAACGACTCATTGATTCAGGAACGGTGGCGGGCTGGAGCGAGCCGGTCTTTATTCATCCCAACGCCCTTCACCACACACACGAAGATTCAGTGTCTACACAACTGCAACGACCACCAGTGATGCTGTCACCATTTGATCAATTAATCTGGAATAGAGAACGCCTCGAACGCATTTTCGCAATGCGGTATCGAATTGAGGCATACACTCCAGCAGCACAGCGCGTTTTTGGATACTTCGCGATGCCAGTGCTTTATGGACAAGAACTCATCGCCAGAGTTGACCCCAACAAGGAGCGAAAGTCCGGCAAGACCACGTTTATTGCTCGCACGGTAACTTTTGAAAAGCGACCCACAGCTGAACATACTCGAGCTATTGCCAGCGCAATCATTAGCGCAGGATCGTGGATAAACGCGGATGCATATGAGGTTGAAGTGGTGTCACCTGCTTCAGCAAGATCCGCACTAGTTCGTGAACTAAACAAGACACCCACCCAGCCGACCTGATTTTCGACCCCACATTCGCCTGCAGAAGCGTTCGCAGCGTCAATCGCCACTTCTAACCTTCTCTCGTATCTTTGGCCATCTGGACCAAAGGCGAGGCAGGACTTACATCTAAACCGCACCGTGCTCGAACGACCAAGAGTCGCCTTACGTGGACCGCTTTGCCTGCGGCTGGCATCGGCTTACTACAAAGCAACTTCGAAGAACCACTCTGTAGTGCAATCACGGACCCGGGTGGGTGCCTTGTCTAACGCTAACTTAACTGCGTGTACC
>CAESAJ010000011.1_pt1 | contig 15950 bp, 17 predicted proteins | sample 7263501 | NCBI WGS metagenome assembly CAESAJ01 (sample SAMEA6814084, study PRJEB35770) | uncultured Actinomycetes bacterium | biome: Freshwater; feature: Freshwater reservoir; material: water | place: Czech Republic | collected 2017-05-23 | depth 30m m
AGCTCGGTTTCCTCATTACTGACTTGGGTCATCGTCACTACTTTCCAGTGCGTCAAGCACTTCTTCATCTGTATTCACATCAGCAGACGCGGCAATGCCAAAATCGGCACTGCTCAATTCATCACTGCCTGAAATCTGATCCCGGAATTCTTGTATTTCCGTCGTATCGAATTCATCTATCTCGTGCCTGAATTCGGAGGTGTCATCGCCAATCCAGCGCACATGCAATTCGCCCAGTGGAACTGGTTGATCGAACAACACTGAACCATCGCGGTAAATTTCAAGCAATGCCAAGAAACGCGCAACCACGAGCAACGTGGTGTCGCAGTCTCTGGTCAAGGCACTGAACGTGGAATGTCCCGCCCGACGAAGTCGGTCAACCAAGATGGCGGCTTGCTCCCGAACAGACACTCTGGCTGCATGAAGGTGAGCCACCGAAATCACCGGCGGCAGACGTGGTTCCAATGCCCGAGCGGCCAAGTTTGCGAGGTCATCCGGGCTGATGTAGATCTCGACTTCGGGAAGCAACTGAGTGAATCGCGGTTCCATTCCCACACGTCGAGGCGCAATGCGCCCAGCAATTTCCATCAACGCTCGTAAATCAATTGAGGATTGCTTGAAAGCACGGTACTGCAACAGGCGAGCCAGGAGCATGTCGCGCGCTTCTAGGACTGCAATGTCTTCTTCGTCTTCGACTTCGCCACCAGGCAACAAACGAGCAGCTTTCAAATCAAGCAAAGTTGCAGCGATGACTAAGAATTGAGTTGCTTCATCGAGCGACCAGTCATCTCCGCGATCCTTGATGTAGGTAACAAAGTCATCGGTGACCGTGTGAAGTGCAAGGGCCGTGACATCGAGTCGATGTTTGGCGATAAGTGAGAGCAATACATCAAATGGGCCTTCGAACTCATCAAGCATGACCACAAAGGCATCAGTTGCTTCCGATGAAGCGAAGCTCTCAGCCTCAATCAATGTGGTGGCGTTCACGATCGGTCCGTCATTTCAGCAGAATCAATTCGGCTCAACAGTTCCCACGCCATAGTGCGATAAGCAATGGCACCTGCTGATGTCGGTGCTGAATCGATGATGGATACGCCTGCTCTTGTGGTTTCAGGGAACTTCACAGTTCGACTGATGATCGAATGGAAAACGGTATCACCAAAAGTCTCAATCAAAGTCTCCATACTTTCACGCGTATGAGAAATGCGGGCATCAACCATCGTGGGAAGAATCCCGTCGATGCGCAGCTTTGAATTGAGTCGTTGTTGCACGGTTGTGATGGTCTGGTGCAACATCTGGACGCCGCGAAGTGCAAAGAATTCACATTCGGTTGGAATGAGCACGCTATCGGCTGCCGTCAGGGCATTAACTGTTAAGAGACCCAAAGACGGTTGGCAGTCGATCAATATGTAGTCGTAGTTGAGCCGCACCGATTCCAAGGCTCGCTCGAGAGCTCGCTCACGAGAAACTTCGCCAGCCAACCGAAGTTCGCCAGCACTGAGCTTGATGTCAGCAGCAAGAATATGCAGATTGGGATTTGCAGTGTGTCGCACTATGGAATCAGCAGGCACACCATCAGGATCCATCAGTGTTTCATAGATGGTCAGGCCATCATCCAAAGCACCTTGGCGCATGCCTAGGCCAACAGATAGCGAGCCTTGTGGGTCAAAATCAACGAGCAATACTTTTCGACCAGCCTCAGCAAGTGCTGCGCCAAGATTTATGGTCGTGGTGGTCTTACCTACTCCGCCTTTTTGGTTACACAAAGCAATGACCCATGCGGGTCCAACTGTTGCTTTGGCTCGCGGTCGAGGAAAAGACGGAATGGGTCGTCCGGTAATTCCAACCGGTGCATAGATTGCGAATTCATCCGGGAAAAAGGTTAAGAACTCCGAGCGTCCCGTGGCAGGAACGTTCCACACAGTAGTCGTGTACTGCTCGTATTCCTTTTCAAAGGCACCCTTGTCTATCGGGGCCTCGTCAAAAGGTAGTGGAACGGTCATAGAAATAGTCCTTGTGGCTGGTAGGCGCCGAGGAAGACAGTTCTGATTTTAGGACACGACTTGTTATTCAGGGTCAGTGGGTAAGAATCGCGACCTGGATCTCGCCCTTTCATCACTTTGGCTAACGCGCTCGTGGGTGGCTGGTGGCATAGACCTGACGTAGTTGTTCCACCGTAACCATGGTGTACACCTGAGTGGTCGTGACTGAAGCATGGCCAAGGAGTTCTTGGACCACGCGAACATCGGCGCCATTTTCCAATAAGTGCGTGGCAAAGGAATGTCGCAGCGTGTGTGGCGACACCATGCCTTCTAATCCAGCTCGCTTAGCCACCTCTTGCAAAATTGCCCAAGCACTTTGCCGGGAAAGTCGTCCGCCGCGGGCATTCAGGAATAAGTAGGGTGAACCCTTGCCACCTGCAGCTAAAGCTGGGCGGCCACGAACTAAGTAGGCGTCCAACGCAGTAATAGCCATTCGACCGATGGGCACAAGGCGTTCCTTGTCGCCCTTGCCATGTAATCGCAATGTGGGTCGTTGGGATGACAACGAATGAATATCGTCAACGACAAGATCCATGAGTTCTGAAATGCGGGCTCCGGTGCCATAGAGCAATTCCAGCAAGGCACGATCTCGCAGCATCAACACACTTGGGTCAACGATGTCAACCGCATTAAGCAGTTTCTCGACATCGTGAAAGGCCAACGCTTTGGGCAGTCTTTTGGCCGGAGTTGGTGGCTTCACAGTTCGCGCCGGATCACTATCTGTCACACCTTCACGCGCTAAAAATGCATGCAACCCTCGTACTGCAATCAACGTTCGGGATGCAGAAGAGGAAGCTAACGCTTCATGGCCTTCATCGCCCAATCGCAAGGTGACGAGAAAATCAGATATCACAGCGCTGGTGATATTGACAGGATCATCAATGTCGCGTTCATGGCAATGAACCACATAACGGTTCAGGTCACGACGGTACGCCAGCATGGAATTGCGAGCCAAGCCCCGCTCGACCACCAAGTGATCGAGGTATGCACTGACGTTGCGCTCAAGTCGTGTTGCCACGACTTTCACACTAAGCCAAAGCGTCCGAAAGACTCAGCAACTCGTAACCGAACGCTTCTGCAACCGCGCCATAGGTGACTTTGCCCGCATGCGTGTTGAGGCCAAGTGCCAGCGCTTTGTCGTCCTTGATTGCCTGCTTCCAACCCTTGTTTGCAAGTGCCACGGCATAAGGCAACGTCACGTTGGTCAAGGCATAAGTCGACGTATTGGGCACAGCACCTGGCATGTTAGCTACGCAATAGAACACAGAGTTGTGAACGGTATAAGTAGGATCTGCGTGAGTTGTGGCATGGGAATCAGCAAAACAGCCACCTTGATCAATGGCAATGTCGACCAAGACTGAGCCTGGCTTCATACGAGATACCAATTCGTTCGAGACCAACTTGGGAGCCTTTGCTCCTGGAATCAGTACTGCACCAATGACTAAATCTGCAGCCAAGCACTCTTCTTCAATCGCATATGCGTTTGATGCCCGAGTCTTGATACGTCCGTGGTACTGCGAATCAATCTGACGAAGACGTGGAATATTCAAATCCAGGATTGTGACATCAGCGCCCATACCGACAGCGATCTGCGCGGAGTGCACGCCAGAGACGCCGCCGCCAAGAACAACAACCTTTGCTGGTGGCACACCTGGTACGCCACCAAGCAGCATGCCTCGTCCACCATTGGCTCGCATCAAAGAGTAGGCACCAACCTGAGGAGCAAGTCGACCAGCAACTTCAGACATCGGGGCTAGCAATGGCAGTGAGCGATCGGCAAGCTCAACAGTTTCGTAAGCCACGCCAGTGACACCCTGCTTGAGCAAGGCATCGGTGCATTTTTGGTCAGCAGCAAGATGCAGGTATGTGAAAAGCAGTTGGCCGTTGCGCATGCGACTGTATTCATCAGCGATAGGTTCTTTGACCTTCATCACCATGTCGCCAGTTGCCCACACTTCGTCAGCGGTAGGCAGAATCTTTGCTCCTGCAGCGGTGTACTCAGCATCAGAGATTGAAGAGCCGACACCTGCGCTCTGCTCGATGAATACTTCATGACCATTTCGAACCAGTTCCATCACGCCAGCAGGTGTGATAGCCACGCGATACTCGTGGTTTTTGATTTCCTTAGGAACACCGATTTTCATCGATTAGCCTTTCACAAATTGCACGCCCTTTTGCGTGCCCTCACATACGCTATCCCGATTTGAGGCAGGGCTGTTACTCGGGTAGTCGGACTCGATCAGCGGATATGGCGAAGTCTCGGGCGGGCCACGAGGCATCGGCATCGCGCAACATTTCGGGGTCCGCTAGAGACGTCAGAAGCGCAAAAGTTCCCGCAACTAATAGAGAATTCGTGACAAGGCCAGTGCGAATTCCGGCGATCACACTTTCCAGCGGCACCCATTCGACTAACATGTGGAGTTCTTCATCATTTCCCATAGGGCGACCACTCGCGTGTTCTTTGAGCCCCTGCGCTAGGTAGCACCGAATTTGTTCGGTTGACCCACCTGGACTATTCGCAAAATCAACTAACACATTCCATGTCGTTGCTTCGTAACCCGTTTCTTCCAGCAACTCACGCTTGGCTGCAACTAGTGGTGATTCTTCAACCGTGTCCAGCAAACCAGCTGGTGGCTCCCACATGTTCTTGCCCATGGGATGACGATATTGCGACACTAACAACAGATCAGCCTTGTCGTTAATGGCGATAACGCCCACGGCTCCTGGGTGCACCACATAATCGCGCACCATAGGAACGCCAAAGTAATTCACTTCATCACGCCTGACATCCCAGACACGGCCACGAAAGATTTCTTCGCGCTTTGTTAGTTCCAGGTCGATCGGTTCATCTGCAATCACAGTGCATCTACCTACGCACGTTTAGCAAGTGCTGCTTCGATTAACCCGCGGAACAGTGGATGTGCCCGAGTCGGACGCGAACGCAATTCAGGATGCGCTTGCGTGGCCACATAATAAGGATGAACTTTTTCAGGTAATTCCACATATTCAACGAGATGGCCATCAGGAGAAGTTCCGGATATGACTAGCCCTGCATCCTCAAGTTGTCGGCGATAGTCGTTGTTCACTTCATAACGGTGACGATGGCGCTCTTCAGATGTAGCTGCGCCGTACACGCGTTCGGCTATCGAACCTTTCTTCAAAGCTGCGGTATACAAACCAAGTCGCATAGTTCCGCCCATGTCGCGCTCGCCTGCCACCACATCAAATTGATCTGCCATTGTCGATATCACAGGGTTCTTGGTGTTTTCATCGAACTCAGCCGAGTTTGCATCAGTAATGCCAATAACAGAACGTGCATATTCAATGACCATGCATTGCAAACCCAAGCACAACCCCAATGTGGGTATTTTGTGTTCGCGAGCATAAGTAAGCGCACCAAGCTTGCCTTCAATACCGCGCACCCCAAATCCTCCGGGCACACACACTGCATCCACATCGCCCAAGGCAACCTGTGCACCTTCGGGTGTTGCACAATCATCCGATGCAACCCACTTGATGTGTACGCGGCAATTGTTTGCAAACCCACCAGCACGCAGCGCTTCGGTTACGGAAAGGTAGGCATCTGGTAAGTCGATGTATTTCCCCACAAGTGCAACGGTGACTTCATGTGCCGGGTGATGCACGCGCTTGAGCAGCTCGTCCCACAAAGTCCAATCGACATCACGAAACGGTAGGCCCAGACGACGCACAACGTAGGCATCGAGTCCTTCGGAATGCAGCACTTTGGGTATGTCATAGATACTCGGGGCATCAACTGCCGAAACAACAGCTTCTTCTTCAACGTCGCACATCAGTGAAATTTTGCGCTTGATACTCGCAGGTATTTCCCGATCCGAACGCAACACGATCGCATCTGGCTGGATACCGATACTACGAAGCGCAGCTACCGAGTGTTGGGTTGGCTTGGTTTTAAGCTCGCCACTTGGGCCGATGTAAGGCAAGAGTGAAACGTGCAAATAAAAGACATTGTCGCGACCGACTTCGTGACGAACTTGGCGCACAGCTTCCAGAAAAGGTAGTGACTCAATGTCGCCAACAGTGCCGCCGACCTCGGTAATGACAACATCAACATCATCAGATGCCATGTCCAAAATGCGCGACTTGATTTCGTTCGTGATGTGCGGAATAACTTGAACTGTGTCGCCTAAATATTCACCGCGACGCTCTTTTGCAATGACAGTCGAGTACACCTGACCAGTGGTGACGTTAGCGGAGCCATGCAAGTCGCGGTCAAGAAATCGTTCGTAGTGACCGATGTCTAAGTCAGTTTCGGCGCCATCATTGGTAACAAACACTTCGCCATGTTGGAATGGGTTCATGGTGCCAGGATCCACGTTGAGGTAAGGATCAAGTTTTTGCATGGTCACTCGAAGACCACGCGCGGTAAGAAGATTTCCCAGACTTGAAGCTGTCAGGCCCTTGCCTAATGAAGAGGCGACTCCGCCGGTGACGAACACATGTTTACGATTACCCACGGATGACCAGACTATCGTTATTTGAGGACTTGGTCTGCAGGTGGTCAGGTGTCAGCGTGGCGACAGGTCCGCGTGATGCCCATGCACGAAATCGGCTGCACGAAATCCGCGAGAGACATTATTAGCGAGATTGTTGCGCCAGGTCCAAAAGTTCTTGTGCCAGCGAAGTGCCGGCCTGGGAATCAGATAGGCCCGCCAACATTCGGGCCAATTCCTGAACCCGATCTTGATCGCGAACTTCTCGAATCGCAGAATTGTGAACTTCTTCGTCGTCCATTCGACTGACCACCAAGTGTCGGTCAGCAAAAGCGGCAACCTGTGGCAAGTGCGTCACCACAATGACCTGAGCAGTTTTTCCCAATTGTGCTAATCGACGACCAATTTCAACCGCTGCTGCGCCACCGACACCAGCATCGACTTCATCGAATATGAAGGTATCAATGGGATCAGCTGCAGCTAAGACCACTTCGACGGCCAACATAATTCGGGAAAGTTCGCCGCCCGAAGCGCCCTTAGCAATTGGCACCCACGGTGCATTGGGCCTGCTGACCAGACCGAGTTTGATGTCGTCGGCGCCGTGTGGCCCAGGTTCGGTTGCATCGATGACAAATTCCACCCGCGCCCCAGGCATGGCTAATCCTTCGAGCTCGCCGGTGACTTGCGAGGTAAATGTTGCCGCTGCGCTGGTACGAATTGCAGACAGTTTGTCCGCCCAAATTCTGAGCTGAGCAATTTCAATCTCTAACTCTTGGCGCAATGCTTCGATAACTTCATCGCCACCAGCTAGTTCGTCCATGCGTGTTCGGTTCTCATCAACCCAAGCAATCAGCGCATCGACATCGCCGAATTCCCGACTGGCCGAGCGCAAAGCGGCGCGCCTGGATTCCACATATTCCAAACGCTCTGGCGAAGCATCAATACTGTGCAAGTAATTACTGACATCGGCTGACACATCAGACATCAACACTTCGAGCTCGCGCATGCGCTGTGCGATTGCTTCGATTGCTGGGTCGTGGCTCATTTCACGCTCTAGTGCTTTACGGCCTGTGGCCAGTAACGAAATGGTGCCGGATGAATCGTTGTCATCCCCGACCAAGCTGGTCTCGGCAGCCATCGCCGCTGAATGCAAAGCTTCGCTGTTGGCCAAACGCTTGGACTCGTCATCGAGTTCCCGATCTTCACCCGGTTGAGGTTTTAAGGAATCAAATAGTTCTACAACTTTGCGGATTCTTTCGAGTTCACGCTCACGCGATGCTGAATCCGAACTCAACAATTCAATACGACTGCGAAGCGCCAGAACTTTTGTCCAGACTTCTTGATAGCCACGAAGCACCGGGGATACCGTTTCGCCACCAAAGCGATCCAGAATCAAGCGTTGCTGACTCGCCTTGGTCAGCCGCAATTGTTCGGATTGGCCATGTACTGCAACAAGTTGGTCGCCAATGTCAGAAACTGCGGCAGCAGGCACACTCACTCCACCGACAAATGATCGACTACGGCCTGTGCTGTTGATTTGCCGGCTGATGATCGTCACATTGCCTTGCTCAATTTCGCCGCCAAGTTCGGTGACCACTTGGGCAACTTCCTCGGTCAAAATGGCGTCAACCTCTACAACTGCCTGGGTGGATCCGTGCGACACAACGGTGGCTTCGGCCTTGCCACCAAAAGCTAAGTTGAGCCCGCGGAAAACCATAGTTTTACCCGTGCCGGTTTCACCTGTGAGTACGTTGAATCCTGGCGACAGATCAAGAGTTGCCTCGTTGATGACACCCAAATTGCGAATGCGTACTTGTTCGATCATTGGGTGGTCCTTAACGCGGCGGAGCTATTAGGCATTGCGCCATCCATGGACGGGTAATTCGAACTTTGCAACTAAACGTTCAGTAAATGGGGTGGCATGTATTCGTGCAAATTGCACAGCTTGCGCATGTTTTGTCACGCTGATGGACCCACCGGTTGCAATTTCAACTGTGCGTCGACCATCGCATGAAACAACGACAGGACCCGACTCGATTGAAATATCAATGTGCGAATTGGGCGAGACAACAAGGGGGCGAGCAAAAAGTGCATGCGCACTGATTGGCACCACCAAGAATGCATTGACTTCGGGCCAGACGACTGGACCACCAGCACTGAATGCATATGCCGTTGATCCTGTGGGCGTCGCACACATCACACCATCGCACGACCATCGTGACAATGGTTGACCATCGATGCTGACCATCACATCAATCATGCGCTCACGTTGATGTTTCTCGATGGCCACTTCATTGAGCGACCACGACGACCACATATATCCGTCAGCATTTGTCGCAGTCACATTTAAGGCAACACGTTGTTCGACGACTAGCTCGCCGTTGATGATTGCGGTGACAACTGCATCAATGTTTTCCGGCTCGGCTTCGGCCAAAAAACCCACGTGACCAAGATTGACACCAAGTACTGGAACATCATGTGGCATCGCAGATTCAACCGCGCGCAAAATCGTGCCATCTCCGCCAAACACCACAATGAGTTCGCAACCCTGTGCAGTTTCGGCTTGGGTCAATCCAGGCAAGTCAAGTGCTTCGGCTTCATCCGCAAAGCATGCGACGCTGATGCCGGCCGCTAATAACCCGCGAGCAGCAGCTCGAGCAACATCGAGCGTGTTTGGACGGCCAGCGTGCACGACAAAAAGCACCGATCGGCTCATGCTGGTCCCTCCTTAACTGCGAGTTCTATTGCTTCTAATTGTGGCGCATCACCCTGACGGTGCAGCCACAGGAAGTATTCCACGTTTCCTGATGGCCCCGGCAGTGGACTTGCCACAACACCCTTGGTCCCAAGCCCAAGTTCATAGGCGTATTGTGCAACTCTGGCAACAGAATCCACCCGAAGTTCTGGTGAATCCACAACCCCACCCGAGCCAAGCAAGTCTTTGCCCACCTCAAACTGCGGTTTGACCATCAATAACATCGAGCCTTCAGGCTTGAGCACGCCCACCAGCGCCGGCAGCACAGTATGCAGTGAAATGAACGACAGGTCTGCAACAATCAAGTCGACCAATTCGCCCAGATCCTCGGGCACAGTATGGCGAATATTTGTCCGATCCATCACCACGACTTTGGAATCTTGGCTGACTTTCCAGGCAAGTTGCCCGTAGCCAACATCCACAGCAAATATTTTGGCTACCCCGCGGCGCAAAAGCACTTCGGAGAATCCCCCAGTCGAAGCGCCCGCATCCAGAACCACCAGATCCGTCACATCTATATGGAAGGAATCTAGGGCGCCGATGAGTTTGTGTGCGCCACGCGAGACATAAGTATCTTCGGTTTTAAGTTTGACGGTGATACTGGCGGACTCTTCAACTTGCGAGGCGGGCTTCGTGATAACGAGCCCGTTTACTTTGACGGTTCGCTCAACTATCAGTTCACCTGCGTGATCGCGACTGCGCGCCAATTTACGACGCACAAGTTCAGCATCGAGCCTTCGGCGAGTCACTGTGTAATGTCACTGACCTGAAAGGTCAGCCAAAGTATCGTGCAGTCGGCGTTGCACATCTTCAAAGACTTCCAAGTGTTCATCAACCGGCAAAGTTTGTAAATCAGTCAAACGCGCAAGTGCGTCATCAACGCGAGGTTCACCGGTGATGGGAAGGCTCGACATAGCCATTCCGTTGGGTTGGCCAGCAACGGCTGCATTGGCATCGGTTTTGTATTCTTGAGAATACTCGGCTTCGCTGTTTTCACCTTCGGACTCTTCGTAGTCATCGATATCGTCAACAACGTCTTCGTTGTCTGCAAGATCATCGTTGTGTGCGTCGTACTCAGATTCAGTCATGATGTACCCCTTATGTAATCTGCAGTTTACTAACCGACATTGACGCCGCGGTTGCGCAGCCCAATGCATGCCTGCTCGTACGACATCACTTCTCGCCACACGCCAACTGCTGAGACTCGAATGGCATCAAGCACATCGCCAGAACCCATCAGTCTGCCGTTTTCAATCTTCCAGTCATTCAGGTGAACCGAAGGTCCCTCAACGACTACCCCGCGTTGCTCAGCAACTAAACACGAGGCATCCCAAGCTAAATATGTAGGACGCAATTCTTCTGGTGCCATCAGCAATTCATTTACGGTTGTCACGCCCGAGAGAACCAGCACGCTGTCGATGCCAACGTTATTTGCGCCAAGAATGTCGGTGTCTAGGCGATCACCCACAACCAGCGGCCGGCGCGACCTGGCACGTTCAATGGATTGTTGCATCAACGGCGATTCAGGCTTGCCCGCCACTGCATCTGGGAAGCGTCCAACAACATTTGCCATCATGTTGACTACTGAACCGTTTCCAGGTGCACGTCCCCATTCCGTTGGAATTGTGAGGTCCATGTTTGTTGCAACCCATGGCACACCCTCATGAAGTACACCTGCAGCTTGCGACAACATACGCCATGGCATGTCGGGCCAATAACCCTGGATCAGCGCAACGTATTTTTCATCGGGATCTTGCGAGCCAATCAGTCCGACCATCTCGACTTCGCGCAACAAATCACGACTACCGAGAACAAACACTCGACTTGCTCGTGGAATCATCGTGGCCAATAAAGCAGCGCCTGCTTGCGCGGCGGTCACGACATCGGCTGCTAATACTCGGAGCCCTAGTTCGCATAAGTGTTGTGCCACAGCTTTACTCGAGCGAGATGCATTATTAGTGACATAAACCAGATTCATGCGGGTTTTTCTATCAACATGATTGATGGCGTCAATGACTCCGGGAATGGCGTCTCGTCCTATATAGATGACACCATCCAAATCAAACAGCGCAGCGTCGTAGGCATCAGCCAGAACTTCGCTGTGGCGTTCGAGTGCAAACATGTCCTTAGTCTGCCAAATAATGGCTCTGCGTGGCGACGTGGGTCACAATTCAAAGCCTCGGATTTACAGCACGACTTTTGTCATTGTGGTCACTTCAACTTCCACTCGTGATGCCACTGATGCCCCAGCTTTCCAAAAGCGTCTGCGCATTGCGCCCTGAACCTCGACACAATCACCCACGGCTAAGGACCGCGCCCGTTTCGACAACCCGGCCTTGACTGTAATCAGGTCAATAGTGTCGACCGTGGTTTTGGTAGTGGGCTTTAATCGAGGAACCACGATTCGAAATCTGGTCAATACATCGCCACTGGGTAATTCCACATCATCGGCAGTGCTGGTGACTCTGCCAACTAAGTGGACCTCGTTGACCCACGGCAATTCTGATGAACTCATACGTTCTCCTTTGACGCAGCACCATATTTATAGGCGCCAATAAACACGGCACCATTTCTATGTGTGCCAACAGGAGATGAATGGTGCAGGGCAAGCTCAGAGTTTGTCATCCAGATTTGTTGTGGCAAGCACAAGGCTGGGCTGTGAATGACGCCAATTATTCAGATATGACTTCCACTGTGCGGCCACGCTCGCCAGGCAAATCCACCGTCGGAAGTTTGCCCTTAGTACGCACGGTGATGCGGGTGCGATCGCCCCGGAATAAATCGTGCGAATATTCGATCCTGCGACCTTGTAAATCCATAGTGGTTCGCATGACCGACAAAAGTGGCGAGCCGACATCGACTCCCATAATTCTGGCCTCGTCGACGGATGCCAACACGATTTCAATTTGCTCGACTGCTTCATCAGGAAAAGTGTCGTAGTGCTTGCTGAGAAGTTCATAAAGCGAACTTCCTAGCGGCCTCTCTAATAGCCCAGGAAACATTTCCGCTGGAAACCGGGCATGTTCAAATGAAATTGGTTCACCATCAGCTAGTCGGATTCGAACAACGTCGAAAATATGGTCGGTCTCACTTAGCCCTAACGCAGCTTGTGTCGGACCATCGGCAAGTTGAACTGATGCACTGACTAATCGAGTACCGGCCGTGAATCCTTGACCGCGCAACAATGACGGTACGCCAACAATGCGCGACAAATCCCGATCGATTTTTCCAGGGGAAATGAACGTGCCACCCCCACGACCAGGCAGTCGGCGTATCGCACCACTTTCTTCTAGCGAAGATAACGCCTGACGTAGCGTGGATCGACTTACTTCAAAATTTTGGGCAAGATCGCGTTCGGCACCAAGTTTGTGACCCGGTCGAAGTTCACCAGCGGCAATAAGTGCCAGGATTTTCTTGCGCACATCCTCGGCGGTTGGCCCTAAGCCGTCCGCTTCGTTATCGCGCTGAACATCCATCTACTACTGCACAACATCAAGTGCGGCAAGTGATTCCGGTAGCACCTGGCCACCATCGACGACCAATGCTTGACCCGTGACGTATCCGGCTTCTCGTGAAGCAAAATACAACGCGGCATAACCAATATCTTCCACATCACCCAAACGACCTTGCGGAACCGATGCCTCCATCGCTGCAAGATATTCAGGTCCTTCGTCAGCCAAACCTTCGGTAGCAATGTTGCCAGGCAAAATTGCGTTGACAGTAATGCCCTGCTTGGCATATTCGATAGCTGCAGTGCGCATGAATCCCAATTGCGCAGACTTACTTGCGCCATAGTGTGACCAGCCAGGCAACCCTGTGTAGGGACCAGTGATGGAAGAGGTCAAAATAATTCGACCATGTCCTGATTTCACTAGCGCCGGCAAACAGGCCTGGACGCTAAAGAACATGCCTTTGACGTTCGTATCAAAAACTTTGTTGTAGTCATCTTCAGTCATGACATCCAGACGAGCACCTGGGTAAATTCCAGCGTTAGCACACAGCACGTCGATGCCGCCATTGCGTTCGATGGCAATTTCGGCAAGCTTTTTGTTATCCGCGATGTTGGCAACGTCGGCTAAAACGTATGACACTTGTCCAGCGCCATGTGCATTGATTTCGTCGCACAGTCGTTTAGCGTCGTCTTCGTTGCGTCCAGTGATGACCACGTTGGCCCCGGCTGCAGCAAATACCCGCGCGATACCTTTTCCAATACCTTTGGTGCCACCAGTGACAACTACGGAATAGCCCTTGATTGATGAAAACATGTTGCTCCTTAATGTGTTACGAAAAGTATGCCGTTAAGCAAATTTGGACAGGTAAGTTTCGGCCAGATCACACGAAACTTTAGTAAATTTCTCACCCATTTCTTGACCAGTAGCCGTATCTTGGTGGGTTCCCACCCACGACACCAACAGCAACCGCCGAAACATGATGAACGTAGGTAGTTCTTCTTCTTCAGCTTTCGAAAGTTCCGCAACACTGCGATAACCATTTACCCACGAATCGGTCATCGCTGGAATAAGCGGATGATCCTCGATGAATGACACTGATGAGCCAAGGTCATACATGAACCAACTCAAGCCACAATCATCAAAGTCAATCACCGTCACATCTGGACCATCAACCAAAAGGTTGGCAAGGCGCATGTCAGCATGGATGAGTCCAAAACGATCTGGCCCACTTCCGAAAGCATTCAGACGTCGGCCAATCGCATCCGATAGTCGGCCCAAAATATCTAACTCACTTGGCCCCATGGCTAAACCGTTGCGCCAGGAACCCCAGTGACCATTAGGACCAAGAGCTGTTTCCATGTTCCACACCATGCGGTTGAAGCCACTTGGGCGCGCCCACTGTTTGGAATGTATGTGCAGCCGTGCAGTGATGGCGCCCAGTTGCACAAAGTCATCGACTAATCGATCTTCGGTTGGCTCAATACCCTTCATGTATTCGAACATGACGGCATGGCGTTCTTCACCAGTTGAATCCTGCGCAAGAATCACGCTGTTGCCCGAACCGCTTGGCAAGATTGCTGGCGTTCTCACCAGTTGCACTTCGCGCAGCGCGGTTATCCAATCGAGCTCGCTCTGAATGGCATCAGGTGTGTGATAAAACGGGCGATGGACTCGCAGGATTGTATGTTCGCCCGAAAGTTTGTTAGTGATTTTGAATGTGGCATTTTCTGAGACATTGAGCAAGTGGATGTCAGAATCTGCTGGGTAGCCAAATTTTGCCACAGCATCGACAGCAAACTCGTGCAACTTTGCAGGTTCGTTAGAATAACCGCTCATTGCACTCCTTCACCATCTCTTTTAGCGCACCACACCATTGTGATACTTATTTCTTTCCCGGGGAAGTTATCTTGACACACTTACATTTTTCTAGCTGTTATCTCGACCCACAACATTTTCCAGGGCAGCCACAATTGCATCACGTGCTTTAGTGATGCTTTCGGTACTACCACTCATGTAGACCCGGCCTGCAGCGCCGATCATTTGCACATCAACCAAAGTGACATCGGGTGCCACTTTTTCTGCTTCATTTGCAGCCACGGTGGCGAACAGCGCTGGGGTCATTTCGAACACCAACAATGTTTCGCCAGGCATGACCATTGATGCCTGCCGGTTGCGGTTCAAAATGATTGCGTGCTGATCGGTGATGTCCTCGATGATGTCGCTATACAAAATACGTGGACGCAACTGGTCAGCAGCTTTGGCATTGATGCCTTCAAGAATGGCGTGCCCAGCACGTTTGACCAGTTCAATATCGGATGCGTGTATTTCCAGCACGCCAAATTGCCGCTCGACAAACAAAATGCCGGGCTCGACTTCGGGTACTGACTTCAACGCAAGGTCAATGACTCGCTCGATCGCAAGGCCCGGGGCCACTTCGATGATCAGCGAGTGCTGACCACTGTATGGAGGATAACCCCGAGCCCGCGTCGGCGTGCCCATGTACGCAGCAAACTGCTGCTGCAACTCTTCAACGAGCAAGTAGACGCGAAGCTCAGGCCCCGCAACCTGCGGACCCTGGTTCACAGTCACTCGCCTGAAACCTTGAAGTGCTTGCTTAGTTCTGCGTGTGGACGTGGGATGACGTGCTGTGACACAAGTTCGCCAACTTGATTGACGGCTTCTGCGCCAGCATCGGTTGCAGCCTTAACTGCGCCGACATCGCCCACGATGACTACAGTCACAAGACCGTCGCCAACTTCTTCACGCGCAACAATGGTGACATTAGCTGCCTTAACCATGGCATCGGCAGCAGCAACAGCAGCTACGTAGCCCTTGGTTTCGATCAAACCGAGTGCATTGTTTGACATGTCGTTCTCCTTCTAGTGATTGTGAACTCTCATTCACTTTCGGTTGCGGACACTTCGATTGCTCGAACTATCCAGTGCGTGATGTCACAGGTGCGACACCTCACACATCTGAGTCACGGCGCGACTCAGAATTCTTGCGCTACTTGCTGTGCTTATCGTCGTCGATTGATCCGATGATCAATGCGTCGATTGGTGGAGTTGTGCCAGGAAACCATGAGGCAGCAACAGAACCAGTTGCTACTAACACTGTTTCGCCCAGCCCAGAACCTAGAACATCGAAGGCAATCAGGCGGGAGCCGCCATCAACTTCAACCTCGAGAAAAGCTCCGTTGGGAATTTCTGGCAACCGTCTCGTTGCCCAT
>CAESAJ010000012.1_pt1 | contig 15787 bp, 15 predicted proteins | sample 7263501 | NCBI WGS metagenome assembly CAESAJ01 (sample SAMEA6814084, study PRJEB35770) | uncultured Actinomycetes bacterium | biome: Freshwater; feature: Freshwater reservoir; material: water | place: Czech Republic | collected 2017-05-23 | depth 30m m
GAACTTTGAGATTGTCCACGATGATCATGCGCCACAACTCGATATCCCAGCTGGCTCAATTGCGCTGATAACTCCCAGAAATCTTCCTTACTTCCAGTAAACCCATGCATGAGATGAACATCGCTATGCGCATTGGGCGGATTCACATCTAAAACGGCAAGCTCAACACCTTCTGCGTCAACGGTGTAAACCGAAGCGTGCGGTGGCAGCGGCAATAACGGCTCAAGCATGCGACGTTAGTCCCACCAAATAGTCGCATTTGGGCGCGAGCCGTATTTTGGTTCAGACTTCAGGTAGTCAGCAATTTCAGCATCTCGGCTACTGGGTAGACACAAACGGATGCGGGCGAAACGTACTTGATCTTCAAACGAAATTTCGCGAACAAAATCGCTATTCCACAACTCGATATGTGCATCAAACCCCAATGAAATAACGATGTTGCATAACTGCTCGGCCGTTGGTCCTGAAGGTCGGTCTAGATTCCAAAACTTCTTCCACGCACCCGACATCATCATCAACGGATGTTGCTGTGGAACCTCCATCACCACTCGCTTACGAGCATGGCGAGCCAAAGCTAAAACAAACGGCTCAATATCGCGCACGTTGTATGCCACATTATGACAAGTGACCACATCGACTATGGGTATGTGCTTTTCAACGTCGGGCCAATCACCCAAGAATTCTTCATGAATCAATCCGCGGTCCATCGCGCCGACGGCAAACATATCGAGCATTTTGGCTTGGTGATCCACACCAATCACTCGGGATGCTGGGGGTGTCAAAGCAAACGCAGCCAACCCGCCACCACATCCAATATCTAAAACCGTTCCCCCTTGCGTCAACGCTTCTCGGGCTCTGGCATGGGAGGGCGTTTCTGGAATGACGGCAGGAACTTCAAAAAGTGTCGGCGGATGAATCCACGGACTTTCAGGAGCTTGGCTAAGAATGTCTTGCGGAATTCCCCAGTTATCTAATTCGAAGGACCACTGCTCGGTAAGTTTCACATTGCCAGCCTATGCGGTTAGACCATCGATCCGAACCGTCGAAATGTCACAAACCTCAAACCGCTGATATGGTTAAGAACATAATGCGTACTGACCTTGCCGTTCTTTTTGATCTGGACAGCACTCTCGTAGATTCTTCTGCTGCTGTTCGCAACAGTTGGATACAGCTAGCTGGCGAAGCAGGATTCGCGCCGCAAGCTCTGGTCGGTCTACACGGTGTTCCAGCCGAAGGCTGTATCCGCATCCTTCTTCCTCACGCAGATGAAACAGAAGTTCAACATTGGACCGCGCGTATTGAAGATATCGAGGTGGGCGCAATTGATGGAGTCGTAGCGATACCTGGCGCCATTGAACTTCTTGCAGCACTTGATGAACGTGAGATTCCATGGACAATTGTCACGTCGTGTACTGCGCCATTGGCAAAGATTCGCACCAAGATCGCTGGGATTGCGCAACCGACAACCACTGTCACATTTAGTGATGTGACGCATGGAAAACCGCACGCGGAACCCTTCTTGTTAGGTGCCAGCCGATTAGGTGTTGATCCGAGTAACTGCTGGGTAATTGAGGATGCTCATTCAGGTGTTACGGCTGGTAAATCTGCCGGAGCAACTGTTGCGGCTGTGCTTACTACCCATTCTCGCGAAGAATTGCCCCATGCGGATCACTATCTTGAATCGCTGCTTGATTTACTGACACTTATTGATCAAGAACGCTAGCCAACAGATTCTTCATTAACACGTGTTCACTGCCAAAATCCTGAGGACTAAAACTCCACGACGGTCAACGGTAGTGAAACAAACTGGGGCAGCAAATCAGAAAGCAGAAATGCCCCACTTCCGGCGGAAAAACCAACATGAGCTAGGGCGAGCAAATTAGCATTGCCTGCACTATTAGGAATTTGAAGATTCTCTTCAAGAACCGGCATCTGTTCATCGGTCATCAGCTTTGCCAGCTTTTCATCATGAAGCGCTACTCGCGAAAGCTCCAAAGAAATAGTGCGCTTATCCTCGTGTTTGGGCAACAGCCATTCCCGTAGCAGTACCGCACCACCCACTGCCTCTGAATATCTCTGCGCCATGTCGTTAGCGAACTCCAACTGAAGTTTGGTGTAGTGCGCAGCACCACGATGAGCAGCATCGACAAATAAGTCCCGCTTGGTTGGATACTTTCGAAAAATGAATCCTTCACTGCAACCGGACTCTTTTGCTAACTGATCAGTTGTGGTTGCTTCATAACCGACCCGTGCGACGCTCTGGACCAATGTGCCCAACAAGGCTTCCCACATTGGGTCGCTGGTGTGAAAGTCCTGCGGTTCGTCAAGAAAAGTGGCCTGGTCATTCGGCAGAACTTCATCATTGACTTCTCGTCTTAAAGACTGCTCAAGCAACTTTGAAATCTCGTGGCTGGCAATTTCTGAAGCCCAAGAGCGCCACCGCTCAGTAACTAATCCAAAAAGCAGAAGCACAATTAAACACCGTTTTGCTACCAATGATCGATCCGGTGCACTCTCAGGACCAAAAAGCAGGCGTTCGAGCTCATGAGGGAATTTTTCGGAGACTGCTAGGGCAATCACCGGATCAAATCGAGCTACGATGAGTAGCTCCATGCTGGCCTTAAGTGTTTCTGAAGGTTGGAAGAACTGTTCCACCAGCGCAGCAAGAGAATCATTGTGGTTATTGAGTACCACTTGATCTGCGCATTTAACTGCCTCGCTCACCTGAGCGATTAAGGAATCACACAACTGGCCTCGCCACAATTGAGCCGCTAGCTGCGATGAAGATTCGTAACGATCCCTTAATGGGCGCACCGATACCTGAGCTTGGGCCGCTATTGTTCGAAAACGCAGGCCTGCCCATCCCTGGCTTGCTGCAATATGCCGGGCGGCGTCCATGATGGATTCGTCGGAAACTGCCATTCATCCACTCTCACTGATCAAATCTCAAGGTCGTTACTGCACTGCTTCTAAGCCAATTTTTTCACACTGACGGCCACAACCCTCAGGAACTAAGACATTGACTGACTGAGTTGAAGTAACTGTTACTTTTATACTACTATGATTTTGTTGCTCTCTAAAGCGACAGTGCGCTGGGTCCAACCGTCCCATACCGGGTGGACCCAGCCACTCATTTTCCGGGCCGGATTTTGATGGCCCAATTTTTATGGCCATTGTTCAAGGCGACCAAGCGCAGCGCTACCCGCGGCTGACCTTTTGGTCGCTGTACAAATCCGATGTACCAAAGCGTCTGAGATAGTTAGGCCATGACCACTAACCGCAAAGCTGTTCTCTTCACACTTTTATCGGGTGTGTTCTTTGGTACATCGGGAACAGCACAAGCAATTGGGCCAGCAGGGCTGACTCCAATGAGTGTTTCCGCCGCTCGACTTATCTGCGGCGGAATTTTGCTCGCTGCACTGATGCCTACTCAGGGCCATAAATTACGCGAAGTTCTTCCACTATTTCGAATGCCAAGTGCCTACATTGCAGCAGCATGCGTGTGCTTGTTTCAAATTTTTTACTTCACTGCAACTGCGCGTGCTGGAGTTGCTCTAGGGACTCTCATAGCAATGGGATCTATGCCGCTGATTACTGGGCTGATTGGAACAATCTTTGGTCATAAGATTTCTAGTGCATGGTTCATAGCAACTCTTGTGTGTGTTCTCGGCCTCATACTCTTAGCCAGAGATGGGATTGCAAGCGGGAGCGTGCTTGGCATAGTGAGCGCTGTGTTATCCGCAACTGCTGGCGCAGGATTTAATCTCGCAGTGAAGTACATGCTGGACCAGAATCGTTCCGCTTTACCTTCCCTGGTTACCGTATTTCTCATTGCTGCTATCTTGATGGTTCCCATTGCTGCGACACAGCCTTTGAATTGGGTTGCAAGTGCGAGTGGGTTGTCATTGATATTGTGGCTAGGCCTTGTGACCATGGCGATACCAAATATTTTTTGGCTCACTGGCATCGGACATTTGTCGCCAGGAACTACAGCAACGTTGGTCCTGGGGGAACCTTTCACCGCAACGCTTCTTGGCGTTTTCGTGCTGCATGAAACACTTGAACTTCCCGCAATAATTGGATTATTTTTGGTGTTGTTTGGAATTGTCATGCTTGGATACGTTGAAGCTCGCACGCCAAAGTCACAAGTTGCGGCGACAAATCACATTTAACCGTTTGAAGAAGATATTCGTGGAATCTGGAGCTCTGAAGTGGAAATAGCTAGCGAGAATTCAATGATCCACACCGACCGACTGGATCTGTATCTCATCAAGGACAGCGAACTTTTTGCATTAGGTTCTGAGTCGACACAAGAGCAAGCTCTCAACGAACGGCTATTTGCTAACCCACATAATGTACTCACGGGTGAGAAACCTCCTCACCACAATCGCATTGCTGACGTGATTGCCCACCCCGATAATCTCAAGTGGTACTACCGATTAATCGTGGAAAGGTCCTCGAACATCTTGGTTGGGAGCACTTCCTTCCACGCACCTCCCGACTCCAATGGCATGCTAGAAATCGGCATCGGCATCGCGCAGCCTTGCCGCAATCGTGGATTTGCAACTGAGGCATTGCACGGGATGTGGACCTGGGCCAGCAAGCAAGAAGGCGTCGAAGTCTTGCGTTACACAGTCAGTCCAGACAATCTCCCGTCTATGAAAATCATCAGCAACTTCGGCTTTAGCTTTGTAGGCACGCAGGATGACCCCGAAGATGGCCTGGAAAATATCTATGAGCAGAATGCTCAGCAATTTGCCTGAAATCGTTACCTAAACCCGTATCGGCAAGTGCTGAGCGCGCTCTAAAATAGGGAGTGCAACGATGCACTTACGTGACCAAACTTTGGCACACGCCACAGCCAGTGACAACGACCAAGCCTGCGAAGGAAAAACATGAGCAACTCCCCACTTCTTGAGATGACTAAAACCACACAAACGGTGCTGTGGAACGATTCTGCAGATCCAAAGGAACTTGCTCAGTCAATCTCGTGGGGCGCTGTTGGCGCCACATGTAATCCAGTGATTGCACTGTCGGCAATTAAGGCTGACGTTCCGCTGTGGACTTCCAGAATTCGAGACCACGTCGCTGCTAATCCCACCGCAACTGAAGATGAGGTCGGCTGGGAGATGGTCAAGAAACTTTCCATTGAGGCAGCTGCGCTGTTAGAGCCAGCTTTCAAGAAGTACAACGGCATCAATGGTCGGCTTTCCGTTCAGACAGATCCGCGCTATTACCGAGATACCGATGCGTTGTGGCGTCAAGCAGTGGAATTCAGCACATTGGCCGAAAACATCATTGTAAAAATTCCAGTGACTACTGCTGGTGTTGATGCTTTTGAAGAAGCGACCTATCACGGTGTGAGCATCAATGCGACAGTTTCATTTACCGTGGCCCAGACGATTGCAGTTGCCGAAGCAGTTGAGCGCGGACTCAAGCGTCGCGAGGCCGAAGGGTTAGACATCAGCACAATGGGGCCGGTGTGCACGATTATGGTTGGACGCACGGATGACTGGATGCGCGTGAGTGCCGAACGCGACAAAATTACGGTCGATCCAGGTGTAACCGAATGGGCTGGGGTAGCCGTCTTCAAGAAGGCTTACCAGTTGTATCAAGAACGTGGCTATCGCACGCGATTACTCTCAGCAGCATTTCGTAATCACATGCACTGGAGTGAATTCATCGGTGGCAACGTGGTTATTTCGCCACCCTTTGGATGGCAAACGCGCATCAATTCTTCACACGTAGATGCCACGCCGCGCATCAATAATCCCGTTGATCCCACCATTGTCGACACCCTGTATCGCAATTTTCCTGAGTTTGTGCGGGCATTCGACGAAGACGCATTACCAATCTCAGAATTCACTAGTTACGGCGCAACGGCGCGAACTCTGCGACAGTTCTTGGCTGCGAATAACGAGCTTGAATCATTTGTCCGCGATGTGACTGTACCTAACCCAGATAACTAGGCTCCCAGTTACGCGTGGCCTAGTTGAAGCGTCCTTTTTGTCGAACTACTTTTGAAATGGTTTAGTTAAACAATGGCGATTTTCACGATTGATATCGGTGGCACTAAGTGTGCCGTGGGTGTTGGCGATGCAGGTTCCATCACTGATCTGGTGTCTTGGCCCACAGAAATTGGCGGGCCACAACATACTTTGGACAAAGTTACGCAGCAGTTCAATGCGTTCATCAACAATGGTCACACCTTTCAAGCAGTTGGCGTGTGCTTTGGTGGGCCAGTGAACTATGCGACGAACACTGTGTATACATCCGTACATAAAGCTGGCTGGGACGAATTCAATTTTGGTACCTGGTCAAATACGCAGCTGGGACTACCCATTGCGATTGATAACGATGCAAATATCGGAGCTTTGGCTGAATATCATTTTGGTGGCTACGAGAATCCGGAGTCTTTGCTCTACGTGACCATTTCCACAGGTATCGGTGCCGGGCTGGTCATCAATGGCTCTTTACTTCACGGTTTTCGCAACAGCGCAGGTGAGCTTGGACATATAAGAATTACTGACGAGCCTTTGGAATGCCAATGTGGACGCTTGGGGTGCTTTGAACGAGTGTGCAGTGGCGCATGGCTGGAGCGAACTCATGGACGCCCAGCCGAGGTGCTACTTGCAGAAGATGCATTCCTGTCGACATATGCCGAAAATCTGGCGCGTGGATTTGCTGATGCGGTATTGCTATACAACCCTGAAGTTATTGTCATCGGTGGTGGCATCTCGAATGCTGGCCCGAGACTGTTGGAGCGAGTGCGCATTACACTCAAGAAGGAACTGGGTTCGTGGGCTCATCTGATGCCAAGAATTGAGATCAGCACTTTAGGACCATCAGGGGTTCATCTAGGCGCAATGGAGTTGGCACGTGGACTACTTTGACAATTACGTCAATAAACTGACAGCGACTATTGCAGACATTGACTTGTCATTAGTCACCCTGCTGCGTCAGTGGCTAGTTGAAGCTCGTGACAGTGCTGCGACAATTTACACATGCGGCAATGGCGGTAGCGCGGCAACTGCCTCACACTTTGCAACAGATCTTGGCAAGGGCGCAAGTTACGGCAAAGACCAAAGATTTCGGGTCAACGCCTTGACTGATTCGTTCTCTACTGTTTCGGCCTACAGTAACGATGTTGGATACGAAGTCGTGTTCGAGGAGCAACTTCGAAATGGACTTTCAGCTAATGACTTAGTGATTGCCATCAGCGGTTCTGGGAATTCTGAAAATGTCATCCGTGCGTTGACATATGCAAATAGCCAAGGTTCTCGCTCGGTGGCATTCACCGGACGTGATGGCGGAAAACTTGGCTCGGTTGCGCAGCTGCACATAAATGTTCCTGAACAACATATGGGTCGGATTGAAGATGCCCACATGGCCCTGTGCCACATGTTGGCATTTTCATTTATCGACCAGTGACTTTGCCCTGACATTGATTGGCTTCAGGAGTGACTAAATAGTTGCGAGATCTACCCAAGTCTTAGAGGCGGCTGACTTCACAATTGCAGTCACGTAGTACTCTCTCTATTGCATTGATGTGTGTGAGGTTATCCGCCAGTAATGGCAACTGGTACACCACTTCGAACAGATTCCCACGCAGCCAGACCAATAACAACCGGTGCCCGACCATCAGCACCGGAAACCGGTGAGTTTCCACCATCGCGAACATAGGCGACAAAAGCATTCCACTCGCGCAAGTACGACGCGGTGTATCGCTCCAGGAAGAAGAATGGCAAATTTGGCCCAGTCGCTCCATCCACGGTCCACAATCCCCCAGCATGTGCCATTGGATTCTCGGAACGTGCCGCGCCTTTGTTTCCAAAGACTTCAACGCGCTGGTCATATCCATACACAGCTTGACGACTGTTATCGATTGTGGTGATGGCACCATTTTCGTGCTGCAACACTATGACCGCGGTGTCGACGTCGCCGGCTTCGCCTATGGCTTTATCAACCATGACAGTTCCCTTAGCAAAAACTTCAACCACTGGTGAACCTGTCACATACCGGGCCATATCAAAATCGTGAATCGTCATGTCTAGAAAGATTCCGCCACTGACCTTGATGTAGGACACGGGAGGTGGAGCTGGATCGCGACTAGTGATTCGAGCCAGGCTAACATCGCCAACTTTTCCAGCCTGAACTGCATCACGAACTGATTGGTGGCCTGGATCAAATCGACGGTTAAACCCAATCATTAAAGGCACACCTGCAGCCTTCACGGCATCCAATGCACTATCAACCAACTCTAGATTCAAACTAATGGGTTTTTCGCAGAAAATTGCTTTCCCAGCTTTGGCTGCCTTGATCATCAAGTCAACGTGGGTATCAGTGCTGGTACAAATCGCAATCGCATCAATGTCAGGTGAAGAAATAAGTTCATCCACGCTGGCGGCATCAACTTGTAAATCATTGGCAACAGATTTTGAAGCATCAGCATTCACGTCTGCTACGGCGACAAGTCGAGCACCTTCGGTCTGCCGAGAGATGATGCCAGCATGCATGCTACCAATTCGCCCTACACCAGCGACACCAATACGAATTTCTTTTGTCATGCGCTCTACCATCTCTGATTCTTTTTGTTAATAAGCAGTTCTTCTCGTGCCTGTTTTACTGCGTCGCGACTTGTCACTTCAGGTATTCCCACTTCCCAGAAAGTACTGCCCTCGGTCCACATTTTTGGATGAGTGTTAATTACTACTACCTGCACGCCTTCGCCGGCTTTGGCTGCTGCTAACGCTTGCTCAAATTCGGCAACGGATTCAACCTGTACTGCAGTGGCACCCAGTGACTGAGCATGTGCCCGGAAATCTACGCGAAATGGTTCTGGTTGATCCTTTTCCTGCAACATAGTGCGAAATGAAGCTGCGCCATGGCCCTCTTGAAGTCGATTGATAACTGCAAATCCACCGTTGTCACAAATCACGAGTACGAGGTGATCCTTGTTGAGTACTGCTGCATAGATTTCAGAGTTCAACATGAGGTACGAACCATCGCCTGTCATGGCAAAAACGACACCACCATCACCGCGCTCTTTGAGTTGCATTGCTGCTCCCCATGCTCCAGCGATTTCATAACCCATACATGAAAAACCGTATTCGCAGTCAAACGTATCGCGGCCCTTACTGAGCCAGTTGATGTTGAGTTCGCCAGGGAGTCCACCAGCGGCTGTCAACACATAATCACGTGGGCCGGCAACTCGGTGAACCGCCGCAACAACTTGTGCATACGAGGGTAATCCACCATCTAGTGGTCGGTCGGTTCGAACTTGAATGGCTTCGCGTAGCCGCTGTGCACTTGCCCGACCCAAGGCCTGCCAGTCATCGGTTGTGTGATGTCCTGCCAAAGCAGCACCCAATGCAATCAGTGTTTCTCGCGCATCGCCAACAACAGGAATTGACCGATGCTTGACTGCATCAAATCGTGCGGCATTAACTCCGATAAATGTCGCATCGGGGTTAAACACGGTCCATGAACCCGTCGTGAAATCCTGCAACCGAGTTCCCACAGCGATAACTACATCCGCTTGCGCGACCAGATCATTTGTTTGATCCGCACCAGTAACTCCAATGGGTCCGGACCACATTGGGTCATCAGCAACGAGCGTGGCTTTTCCTGCAACAGTCTCGACAACGGGAATGCCAACACTCTGGGCAAAAGCTGAAAGTTCCTGATGAGCTCGCGAGTACCGCACACCACCACCCGAGATGATTACCGGATGCTTAGCAGCCCGAATGACATGGGCGGCATTCGCAATACTGGTTTCATCTGCACGAGGGCGAAGTTGACGATGCACTGTTCTTGCGAAGAATTCATCAGGGTAATCAAAGGCTTGAGCTTGCACATCTTGTGGAAGCCCAAGAAATGCCGGTCCACAATCGGCAGCATCAAGCAGCGTGGAAATCATTTGTGGCAATGACGAAAGAAGTTGACCTGGATGTGTGATTCGATCCCAATAGCGAGTTACTGGACGGAATGCATCATTAACAGTTGTCGAAGGGGAATTGAAATGCTCGATCTGCTGCAACACCGGGTCTGCCGCACGTGAGTGGAAAGTGTCGCCAGCCAGAACCAACATCGGAAGTCGATTGGCCATCGCAACACCTGCAGCTGTCACGACATTAAGTGCACCTGGACCAATTGATGTTGCCACGACCATGCATTGTTCGCGGCGGGCCGCCTTGGCATACGCAACAGCTGCCAAAGCCATTCCTTGCTCATTTTGGCCACGATATGTGGGCCACGATGCGCGTAAAGGTTCTAACTCGTCACCAAATGCAAGCGCATTGCCATGGCCGAAAATTGCATATGCCCCGGGAAAATAGAGTTTTTCTACACCGTCGATGTCCACATATTGCGCGGTGAGCCAGCGGACCAGTGCCGCGCTCATAGTCATGCGAGTCATGCGTGTACTCCTTGTGCACTTGTCATGGGAAATCGTGGGTGAGGTTGAATTGTGTCCCATGTTGCTCGTACCCAATGATGCGCTCGATCTTCACAGAATCCAAATGTTCTCAGATTCGACCCAACCAAGACTTTGAGGTAATTCATCGGGTGGCCGACTTAATCCAATCGTTCACTACCCAAGATTCTCTAGCTCGTGAGCCAGAGCATCAAGTTCGGCGCCACCAGCCATTGCTTTAACTAGTTCTTCCCGAGTGACATTGTCACGCACATAATTGGCGGTCAATTTTCCGCGGTTAAGCAGGTAGAAGCGGTCCCCGACCATGTGTGCATGGTGTGGATTATGTGTGATGAAGACAACGGCAACACCGCGATCGCGCGCCTGCTTTACATATTTGAGCACCACACCGGACTGCTTGACTCCAAGCGCACTCGTAGGTTCGTCCAGGATCAATACATTGGCACCAAAATAAACAGCGCGCGCAATAGCCACGGCTTGACGTTCGCCACCAGAAAGTGTGCCTACCGTTTGTTCAGGGTCGCGAATGTCGATGCCCATGGCAGCCATTTCAGAGCGCACAGTGTCTTTTGCCCACTTGGTCTTAATTACTCGAAATGGGAAGAAACCAGTTGTAGGTTCATTTCCAAGGAAAAAATTTCGCCAAATCGACATCAATGGCACGGTTGCCAAATCTTGGAACACCGATGCAATGCCGCGAGCCAACGACTCTCGAGGAGAGTTAAATGTCACTTCTTCGCCTGCAACCAGAAATTGACCTTCACTGGGTTTGTGGACGCCACTGAGAATTTTAATCAGCGTCGATTTCCCGGCACCGTTGTCGCCAAGAATGCACGTCACAGAGCCCGGATCAACTGTGATTGAAATGTCACTGAGAGCAATGACACTTCCAAAAGATTTTGAAACGTTGCGCAATTCCAGAGCTGGAGCCATGATGCCAGTTACTTCTTTCCCGCACCATGTGCGCGCTTGCTTATCGCGGTATTAACCATCACAGCGATAAAGAGAATGACACCGAGGAAAAGCCATTGCCAGTCGGTATTCCATCCAGCGTATGCAATACCAATGAAGGCCATGCCAATGATGGCAGAACCAATTGAAGCCCCAATAGCTGAGCCAAAACCACCGGTAAGTAGGCAACCACCAACGACGGCAGCAATGATGAAGGTGAATTCCTCACCGATACCTTGACCAGCTTGAACGCCCTTGAGGCGCATTAATGAAATCATTCCGACAAGAGCTGCGGACATTGACGTGTATATGAAGAGCAAAATCTTGGTTCGTTTAACGGGCACACCAGTATTGCGGGCTGCGTTCTTATCGCCACCGACTGCGTAAATCCAGTTTCCAAATTGCGTGCGGGTCAATACCCAGGTAGCAAGAACAGTGAGCGCGATCCACCAGAGCACCGCAACTTTAAATCCATATGGTGCCCAAAATTCAGCAGCTAAGACTTTGTGAGCACTCTCGTAGCCGGAACCTTTGTCGACACCAGCAACACGCACTGTTCCAGTAAGCATTTTTGTTGCACCCAGGTTTATACCGCGAAGAGAAAAGAACATCGCCAAGGTAACGATGAAGGACGGAAGTCCTGTTTTAACGACCAACCAGCCGTTAATGAATCCAATTCCTGCGGCCATCACCATGGTGAGCAGAATCGCTGGCCACACTCCAATGTTCCATTCGGTGATTAATAGCCCAGCAAAAAGGGCTGAAGTACCAACCATGACTCCAGAGGACAGATCGAATTCGCCAGCGATCATGAGCAAAGCTACGGAGACCGAGACAATACCAACTGTGGAAGCAACGTCCGTCCAGCGGGCAGCACCAGAGAGTGTGGCAAATACACCATTTCCGCTGGCTTGTTTGGATCCAGTGTTATCGAAACCAGCGAACATGAGGAATACAACGATGGCTCCCATGAAGGCGCCCAATTCAGGCCGCCTCATGATGAGAAGAATCGGTCCAATCTTGCCAATGCGTTCGTCTCTGGCGATAGTCCGTGCACTCATATGTGTGAATTCCTCACGTAAAAAAGAAGACTTGAGGGTGTTGTGGGTGAGGCTTGCGCCTCACCCACAACGATTTACTTAATTAACGGGTACCTGCGGCTGCGAGCGACTGTACTAGCGCTGCATTGTCCTTGGTTACGAAGCCAGGGCCGGTGTAGATTGGCTGGCCGCCACCAAGTTCGTGACCGTTCATCAGGTTCAAGTACAGAAGCACAACGGACATGTAGCCCTGTGCATACTGCTGTTGATCGATAGCGAAAGCGATCTTGCCATCAACGATTGCCTGAACTGCGTCGCCCGAAAGGTCAACAGTGCCAATCATGATGTCGCGACCGACTGCTTCAGCAGCAGGAAGTGCAGCTGCATAAGCGATGTCAGCGTTAAGTGCGAAAACGCCATCGATTGTTGGATCAGCTTCTAGAGCAGCCTGAATTTCTGACTGGCTCTTAGCTAGGTCAGCAAGACCAGCTGAAAGCTGAAGGTTGACAACGTCGCCAAAGGTATCTTTAGCGCCATCGCAACGTGACTGTAGGCCAATGTTTGATGCTTCCTGAATTGGGCAAAGAACCTTCTTCTTGCCAGCTTCAGTGAACTTCTTGCCAGCTTCTTGACCAGCAATGAATTCATCTTGACCAACGTGAGTGAAAGCGCCTAGATCCTTGAACACGCTTGAACCGGAGTTCATTGTGACAAGTGCAACACCAGCAGCCTTGGCCTTAGCCATTGCATCCTTGATTGCATCGGGATCTGGAGCTGAAACTGCAATTGCCTTGCAACCGCCAGTTACGTCAGCTTCGATCAAAGTTGCCTGAGCTGCAGCATCGTTGTTTGACTCTTGGTAGTCGAATGAGACACCGAGATCTTCACCTGCACGTACCGCACCAGCCTTAGCGACAGACCAGAAGCCGCCACCATCACCGTGCGTAACCATGCAGATCTTGTACTGTGCGTTGTCGCCAGCTGCTGCTGCCGGTGCCGAAGCTTCGGCATCAGTGCTAGAGCTGGAGCAACCGGTTAGTACAAGTGCTGATGCTGCAATAGCAGCAATCGCAATCTTGCTTACCTTCATATGGATTTCCTCCCATTGTTCACCGACGAAGGGTTCGTCAGTGCACTAAGCCGAAATTGTTGCCAACTTCGGCTCAAACCTCGCGAACGAGGTAGTTCAAACAAGTCCTCACATCATCGAGAGGACAGAGCCCTCTAATTCTGCCCATGAGCAGCACTATTTGGAAAGTCAGGGACTTGTAAGTTACCAATTTGTTACGAGGTAAAACCTGTCAATATTCATGGATTGTGGCGCGGCAGGCCCTTCTAGCAACTACAGACTCGGCCGCGCGCGCGGTGAAGGGGTTCTGCACCCTGGTTTCATTGGCTTTTGGAGTCTAAGACCGCTGTTCAGCAATGGAATTTCCGCCGTCTATCACTAACACTTGTCCCGTTATGTAAGACGCCTCTTGACTGGCCAGAAAGCCAACAGCCGCTGCGACCTCCTGTGGGGTAGCTGAGCGACCAATGGGCGTCTTGCTGCCATCTTCTGATTCACCCAAAGACTGGGAATCCGTTGAAATCCAGCCAGGTGCAACGGCATTTACTGTGACATTTCTGGGCGCCTCATCGACAGCCATTGCTTTTGTCAGGCCAACTAATGCTGCTTTAGAGGTGGCATAAGCAATATCATTTCGAATTGCCATGACCGGACCAGTAACAGAAGACATCATGATGATGCGCCCATGTTCTGATTTTCTTATCTCAGGCAGTGCTGTATGTGTCAGGTGAAAAACTGAATTCACATTGCGATCTAGCGCCTTGATCCAACCCACAGCATCCATTTCGCTGGCATCGCCAGTCTCCCCTGATTCATATTGAGGAGCATCCACGCTGGTCATTCCAGCGTTATTAAATAGGATGTCCAATCCACCAAGACGAGCAACACATTCGTGCACCAGTTGCGTTGAAAATGCAGGGTCAGTTAAATCACCGGCAAGTGAGTATGCCGTGATACCTAGTGATTGCAATTGTGCGACTCGATCATTTACCCGTTCGCTCTTACCAGTAATGAATACTTGTGCACCCATTTCACCGAGCAATTGAGCGCTAGCAAAACCAATGCCCGTCGGGGAACCTGCTCCCGAGATAAGTGCCCGAGCGCCTTGCAAAGAGAATGGCATGAGTCCACTCTAAGGTTACGTAAACAATTCGACAGGAAATGCCAATGAAATTCATTCCAGCTCAAGGCACAGATTCGGTGATGTACGACGCAGGTTACCTCGATGAATCATGGGACACTAGTTCGTTTTCTGCCCATGGGCAACGAGCAAGTATCGAACGGATGCCCAGTTATGTTCTGGAACCAGACGGTCCAGCTGTACCACTTCCGCGTGGCAATTCAATAGACGTTTCGGAATTAATCTTTACTAGCCCAGCCACGGGAGAACCGTTGAACTTTGAAGACTTTAACAATGAATATTTGGGTCTTGATGGATTGTGTGTGGCACATCATGGCCAGGTCGTATCTGAGTTGTACTTCAACGGACTCACTGAGCAGGATCAACATCTCATCCATTCCTGTAGCAAGACCCTTACCGGAATGCAGGTTGCGCTTGCTCAACAATCAGGGCTGCTCACAGTGGATCAACACGTGACACACTTCCTGCCGGAGTTAAAAACCATCGATGCATGGAAAGACGTGACCATTCAGCATTTACTCGATATGGCTACCGGGATTGTCTCAGATGAGAATTACTACGACCCAACTTCTATGTATTACCGCTATGCCTATGGCGTTGGGTATTGGGGACCAAAGTCAGACACTGGAATCGGCACCTTACAATTTGTGCTCAACAATTTGCAAGAACAAGAGTGTCGACCTGGAACTAAATTCAATTACGCGTCCTACAACACCAATCTGATTCCACTTATTCTTGACAAGGTTTACAGCGAGTCATGCGTGCAACATTATGAGACTGATATATTCTCCAAGCTCGGTAGCGAAAATAATGCCTATCTGAACTGTGATGCCCTTGGGAACCCAATTGTTGAAGGTCACCTCAATCTCACGCTGCGAGATTTCTATCGTTGGGGGCATTTATTGCTCAGCAATGGTGTCAATCTTCGTGGTGAGCAAGTGATTCCAGAATCCTGGGTGAACGAAACTTTTAGTCATTCACGACCAAGGGCTGCAGCCTTTGGTAACAGCGCACATGCCGATGTCTTTCCCGGGGCGCAGTACCACAATCAACTGTGGCAAATCCAACCAGAACTCCAGCGCGGTTCCATGTTGGGTATTTACGGTCAGTCGTTTTACATAGATCGAGTGAATGCAATTGAGATCGTGTGC
>CAESAJ010000013.1_pt1 | contig 15053 bp, 15 predicted proteins | sample 7263501 | NCBI WGS metagenome assembly CAESAJ01 (sample SAMEA6814084, study PRJEB35770) | uncultured Actinomycetes bacterium | biome: Freshwater; feature: Freshwater reservoir; material: water | place: Czech Republic | collected 2017-05-23 | depth 30m m
CCAGCGATCCCCTGGCTTTAATCCAGCAAATCCAAATTGCGGCGCTGGAGTAGATAAGTCGTTCCCAACAGATTTTTGATGCTCTAAAAATTCGGCTGAGACTACCGCGCACACAGTATGACTGCCGTAGTCAGATTCATCCGTATTTGTATAACCATCGCGGAAATACCCGGTAACTGGGTCCATGCCACAAAGTTCTAGCGGTTCACCAAATACGTTATTTTGCATGCCTCTAGGTTCTCATAAGTGCTTGGCCTCGGCACATCCGCTAACCATTTTTGTGAATACCAAAGCCTCTCAAGAGCCACTTATTGCTGGCTTAGCGAACGTAACTTCATCAAAGTGCGATCAAGCGGAGCCAAATCAACCAACGTTCCCCGCCTTTGCCCATGACCAAATGGGTTGTCAATTTGTCGAGCCAACAAAACTAGGTATGTATAAGTCAATGACAATCCTGCGCTTAACCAATACCCAATTGTTGGGGTCGAGAAATGAACTACGGCCAGACTTACTACTACTCCTCCAACGAGTATCTCCATCAATGCGTACCCTGCGGAAATAAAGTTGGTACGGCGGATCACTTCAATTCGAGCCAGAGCATTTCCACCGTCACTATTTATGCGCAACAGACGATGCAGATAGACCTCTGATACTCCCTTCTTATCCAAGTCCAAAATAAGCTCACCCATGTCGCTTTGGACTGCCCACATTTCATCATCAGTGACTCGGGAGTAGATCCAATCGTTAATCGTTTCAGCCACGACGAGAACTCGCTTGTGTGCCCATGCTGAATCTTCGCCAATTCGACTCAATCCTCGACGCGACAATCCATCAAGGTCATTGAGGCTACGCGCAACCGTGGCTGGGAGTTTCTCGGCCTCTTTGTAATCTGCAAGCACACCGGCAAGCATGAGACCCAAGATGAGAGAGGCTCCCGTAAGAATTGGCGAAAGATCGGCAAATTCCATAGTCAAACTCATGTGGAATTGTTCGGTAAGTACGTACCGAAGTGCGACAGCCAGGCCCACAAATGGGAGCGCCTTGAAAATCAACATCCACTTGCTTCGCAGGGAGGTGCTAGACATCTAACTTGCCTTTCGACTTCAGTCACATTTAGATTGAAACGTTGTAGTGCGACCGTAGCAATCAACGGGCAAGAGATTGCGGGATATCGCGCTTGCGTAGGCAATGTTCGCCTGAACTTCACCTGATATTTCCCTGGCGTAGTCTCAATTGACCGCACCGTAAGCAGATCCCAACCTCAAAATTGAGGGCGAAAATTTTTGGATAGAATATGAGCCGCAGGGGCGGTAGCTCAGTTGGTCAGAGCATCGGACTCATAATCCGTGGGTCGTCGGTTCGAGCCCGACCCGCCCCACCGTTTCAGTATCTTCAGGTGGTTTCGTAGCTGTTTCTGGGCCCTTGACAGTAACTGGCTACGACTCCGGCTGGCGAATTTATCGCCTACACAAAGATTGTGGCACCCCCGCCTCTTTACATAATTGTCGCCACGCTGCCATGCAATAGATTTATGTAATGAGCCACTCGCACAGTGCTAAAGATTCAACGAACACCTGGGTAGATCGAGCGCGTTACCAAACGTTCATGCGACGATTCTCGTTTCCGCTTCTACTGATTAGCCTGGTATCTGGCGTGTTAATTCTCAAGACATGGCCCGATAACTGGACGGCGAACTACTCTCAAGCTCCAATCGGCTATACAAGTGAAACTATTTTCCACGAGGCTCGAGTGACGCAACTTGAGACTTTTTCTTGTGTGGGCTACGACGGTCTGCCACCAAGCGGCACAGGCGAATTCGGTCAATCGACATGTGCCCATGCAACTGCCAAACTAACAAGTGAGGGCACTACGGGCGGTTTTGCTTCATTTGACGTCGAACCCAAGATTTTGGGATTTGGCCTCAAGGTTAACGACTCAATCACTCTCACTGAATTCCCTGACGAGTCAGGCAATAGCCTCTTCCTGTTTCAGGATTTCAATAGACAGCAACCCCTTGCGTGGTTCATCGGTTGTTTTGTCCTCATTGTTTTACTCATTGGACGCATACAAGGTTTACGAGCACTGTTAGGGCTAACATTTGGTGGTGGACTGGCTTTACTTTACGTGGTCCCGACATTGGCACTTGGTCAAAACATTATTGTCATTCTTAGCCTGACGGTCCCCCTCATGACAATTGTGATGCTTTACCTTGGACATGGATATACGTTGAAAAGTATCGGCGCGATTATCGGAACCTTATTTGGAGCCCTGATTGCGCTTGGCGGTGCTTTGATTGCAGTGTCTCAGCTTCGACTCACTGGCTTTGCCTCTGAAGATGACGCTCTCCTTATGGCAATTGCTTCCGAAGCCAAGCTATCCAATCTGCTCGTGGCAAGCATTGTGATTGCCGGATTAGGCGCCCTCAACGATGTGACTGTTACTCAAAGTTCAGCAGTCTGGGAGCTTGGCGATCAACTTAAGACTCATGGCAGTCGCTGGGTCTTTACCAAGGCCATGCGTATTGGACGAGATCATGTGGCGTCTAGCATCTACACAATAACTTTTGCCTACGTGGGCTCGGCCCTTGTGACACTCATGCTCATCATGTTGAGTAAGACCTCGATGAGCTTTGTTATTAACAGCGAGGTTGTTGTACAAGAAATTGCTCTCATCTGCGTTGGCCTAGGAGCATTGATGCTCAGTATGCCGATTACCACTGCCCTAAGCGTCTGGCTGGCACAGGCCTGCACTAAACAGGAAGATTTTCCACAAAGTCTTATTGACAATCATTCCAAATAAGGCTTACTATTGAGAATCATTCTCAATAGTAAGGACTCGTCATGGCAATACTTTTAGCATCAGTTACTGCATTTGCAACTTTTCTGGGAGGCCTTCTCGCAGTTAAGTCAAAAGGTCACCTACACCTAGTGCTGGGACTGTCGGGTGGGCTTTTGCTTGGACTTGTTGCATTCGACTTAATTCCAGAAGTATTTGAATTATCCAATGCAGAAGTTTGGCATACACCAGCTGTGATGCTCTGTTTCGTTGGAGGATTCCTCCTACTCCATGTCTTTGAACGCTTCAGCGGAACACATGAACGAGCCGACTCAGAGTACGAAGCAACTCACCAGCACGCTCATAGCCGCATAGGTGCAGTTGCAGCTCTAGGTATGACTGGCCATGTATTTATGGATGGCTTGGGCATCGGTTTAGCATTTCAGGTGAGTCATTCGCTTGGCTGGCTCGTAGCAGCAGCTGTCACCACCCACGCATTCACTGATGGTCTGAATACTGTTTCACTGCTCATCCGATCCAAACATTGGCAGAAGAAGGCGCTACTTCTTTTGGGGGCAGATGCAGTTGCGAGAATCACAGGGGCATTCCTAGGTAGCAAAATTGCTATCAGCAACAACTTCCTTGGACTCTACTTAGCAATATTCTCTGGATTCTTGATCTACCTGGCTACGTCGCACATTTTGCCGGAAGCCCACAGTAAGCACCCCTCACGCCTTACGCTACTCATGACCGTGCTTGGAACAACAATTATGTTTGTGATCGTAAACTTGTTGCATGAGTAGTCCTTTATCGCGCCGAACCAAACAGCGTGATGCAATTTTTGCGTTGTTGAGTACTAGTCCAGCGTTTTATTCGGCAAACGATGTATTTGAGAACCTCAATCGTTCTACAACGCCTGTTGGACTATCTACGGTGTATCGCACTCTCAACGTGATGGTTGAAGCACATGAAGTCGATGTAGTCCTTCTGCAAGATGGGCAGGCCCTATATCGACTTTGTGGTTCGCAACAGCATCATCACCATCTTCGGTGCACCCAGTGCGGTATCGCAATTGAGGTGACAGGTGAAAAGATCGAGGAATTCGCGCAAGAGATCGCGAGGAAGTTTCAATTTCAGAATGTGACACACTCAATTGAATTGGCTGGTATCTGCAGTGAGTGCACCCAACGCACATAATCCGAACAATCAAGATTCGTTTAACTGGGCCGACTTGATTTCAAGACCAACATTGCATATTTTGTAAAACTAAAAGGCAGAGAAAGGTCACTGCTCGGAAATACTCCGTTCGACATCGGTTCGAGCCCGACCCGCCCCACTTATAACCCTTGATCAATGGCTCAGGCTTGCTCTCACTGTTTATCAATCCCGGCGTGTAAGAGGTCTAGGGAAAAAATCTTAATGATTAAATCGATCCAAACAGATGATTAGAGGCATGAAAATGCCCTTCTCAAGGAGGGGCATTGGCCGTATTAAAGCCTAAATCAAGAAATAGACGAAGGCACTAAAAGGCCCGAACTGGCCGAACGTAGTCGGTAGTGTTCTTAGCATTGGTTTCTTGGTTACCATTGTTGAAGTATTGGCGCCAAGCATTGTTTGCACCGCTCTCAGTAGAGGACCAATAAGGGAGTACAGAGAATGCGCCAACACCCATTTGCCGCATATTTTCATACATCAACATCGCTTCGCCTATTGAAGGTAAAAACCAATCGGTCTTGTCGTTCCCCTCATAATCGGCAGCGGCTTGTATGGCACCTCCTGTGCAAGTGACATCGGCAGTGCTTGTATTTGATGACCCTTTACCAACGGCAGCATTTGTCCAAAGGCTGGGATTAAAAAGAGTTCCCGAAATTGAACACCACTTCATTAGTGGGTCGACGTTTGCACTGCCTGTTGTCTCACCTGTTAGTCCGCCTCGATTAACGATAATGCCTGCACCCCATCCAGCTTTTGCTGCCTCGAGATAGTTGCAATCCATAGGAGCACAAAAACTTGGGTGCTGGTCGAAGTAGTCGACAAAAAAGACTGGTCCGCCACCTGGCCCAGTCATTCCGATTTTGCACAGTTCATCAGCCACAGAGTTTTCATCTTCTCCATCACACACAGACAACTCGGTGATTTTTAATGTTGTATTAGTTCCATTAGTTCCATTAGTTCCATTAGTTCCATTAGTTCCATTAGTTCCAGGAGCACCTTGATCGCCTTTTGAACCAACCATTGAAAATCCGATACCCCAACTAGTTTTTGAACTTTTAGGTCCAAACAATGTTTTTGTTGTGGAGTTAATAAATATATCTCCTGGCTTGCCCAACTTGCTTCCAGGGTCGTTTATGCCGATCCATAATTTTCCATTATTGCCTTTGCTTCCATCTGATTCGGATACGTCTTGAGAAACTCCGACTAATCTCACACTTCCCTCAGGACAGCTAGTTGTTCCAAGGTGAGTATCAATCTTTGACTTTGAATCAACACAGACTAAATAGGCATCAGTAGGTGAGCCAAGGACACCTGAAACCTGGGCTCCAACACCACCCACCACCAACGTCAGGGTGAGAAGAATCAAGCTGGATTTATTGGCTCGGATCTTAAATGTATTTTTGAACATTTTTCTCCCTGAACGGTCGCCTTTCGGCAGCAGTGAAACACTACCCCATAAATGAAGGTGAATTCCATTCTTCAGAATTCCCTCTTACCTTGTGTTGCCCGACCCGCCCCACCACAATTGACTTAGAAGAATCGCTTTGAAGGGTAAGAATCTCAGAATGCAGGTTGGATATGTTGTGCTGTATGTGACTGAACCCGATGCCTGCTTAGATTTTTGGGTTAACAAAATCGGCATGGAAGTTCGCGAATCGATGGAAGTACTTGATGCCGCGATCTACAAAGTTGGGTTTGAGGGGCAGCGATTCTCTTTCGAACTAGTACCCCTGAAACTTATGGAGAATTATCCAGAAGGTCTTGATTTAGCTACACCATCAATTTGTTTTTACGTTGACGACCTAGAAACCGAGTACCAAAAACTTAACAATAATGGGATTAAAGCTTCGGAAATATCATCCCGCGGCGGCAAAAATAGTTTCGCTTTTTCCGATAATGAAGCTCGCTCGTTTGCAGAAATGGAATCTGAGTAGGTTCACAACCTTTACATTCGACAGAGACCTATTCGCGAAGTACTTTCATGCATGTGAATTAGCCGCTAGTTTTAGATCTCTGGGTAAATACTTCTGGTCTCTGATCTGGTATTTCGGCCACTAAACCATTGCGTTGGATAGATCCTAGGCAACACCGAGATAAACGAAATGGTTGCATAGATCATGGTATTGATTGCAACAAATGATGCCAGGACACTAAACCATGTGGTTTGCAGAGTTTCGGACGTAAACCAAGTGTTCATGATCTGTGTTTCCCATGAGGCACCTTTTGCTCCAGTTTCTTGATTCGAAAATGACGTCGAGCTGCCCGTTCGTGATCAACATGTCCCCAGTTAGCTTTTCGGTTAAAGGTGATGTCAATCATGCTATTAACAAAAACTGCCTGCAAGAACATTTCATACAGCAATTCAGGTATCAAAGTTGCAGCCAATAACATCGCTTGCCAGCCGGAGTGTCGCACCGAATAGACCCGTTCAAAAATGAACAGCAATCCAATTCCTGTCCAGAACGGGTACCAGATCCAATCCTCAAGCGACAAAAACGTAATCACTTGCATCGCGATAAATGAATTAAGTGCCAGCACGCCATAGCCAATACCAAGTTGCTGGCCCCAATACCGAAAGGTTGCTGGCGTCATGCCATAAGTTCCGATGTTTTCTATCGCTCCACGTTGCCAGCGCATGCGTTGCTTCCACAGGTAACGCCAGGTAGGCATCAACTCGGTGTGAACTACGCAACTTCGTGGTGATTCCATCAATGCACCCAGAGTTTTTAATGCCAGCGTTAATTCGTTGTCTTCGGTAAGCGACAAAGTGTCATAAACATCGCCAGGTATTCCTTCGATTACTGTTCCACGGCTTTTGGCAACTGTTTTCAATGCGACAGATCGAAACATGGTTGATGTTCCCGTTAGGACAAATACTTGCCCGCGGCGCCGATTAATCTTCTGTTCGTATCTGTCATATTCATTGCGCTGGAACAGCCCAAGGATGCCGCCACCTGGATATCCTTTGAAAATTCCGCCGATAGCCATAATGCCGCGATCATCACGAAAGCGTTCCACCGCAGGTTCAATAAATCCCGCATCAAGTGAAGTGTCGGCATCCATGATCATGACTATGTCGTTGTTACCTAGTCCAGGCAACAATATCTCTAAGGCTTGATTAAGCGCTCCACCTTTTTGCTTTTGGTTATCGACGGTCTCAAAAATTTCAACCCCAAAAGTTCGAGCAATCTCAACAGTTTTGTCAGTGCAGTTATCTGCAACCACAATAATGCGATCAGGCTTTCTGCTTTGCGATTGAAGCATGGGAAGTGTTGTCGTTAGAATCCCAGCTTCGTTATGAGCCGGAATGAGAACGGTAACCGTAATCTCACCTTCAAATACCCCTCGAGTTCTAGCCATGTGCACTCGTGGCGACAAAGGGTAACTTGAAGGCGCCAAGGACCGCCTGGAATTATTGGATGCGCGCTTCTCAATTATTGCAAATCCTGCGGCGGCAAAAAGTGCGACGAAAATTGAAAGCCAAATTGCATAAATGACTGGGAATTCGTTTCGATAAAGCAGACCATGCCACGTTTGGCTTGGTTGTTGTTCTGAGTAATTGGGAGCTATAGAGAGATCAGAAATAATCGCTTCACCAAAGAGCGCTGCTGAAAATAAAAGGATGCCGATGATGGCGACCATTAAGTTCTTATTGGTGCGCATTCTTATTGCCTTCACCAAGCGCTTCTAGTTCCGCAAAGTTCACTACAGATTGCCCGCCCATGGCTTTTGCCTCATAAAGAGCCCTGTCGGCATTTTGTAATGCATCTTCAAAAGTTTCACAAGAATTCCATGACGCAACTCCCGCAGAAAAATGAATCGGGATCTCTTTGCCTTCAAATGCAAATGGATATTGAGTTGCCCGGGCGATAACTCGCTCGAATATTTCGGTAGCTTGCTGTTCACCAGAAGGTAATACCGCGACGAATTCATCGCCACCCCAGCGTCCAAAGATGTCTTCAGCCTTTAGCTCAGAAGAAATCCGCGCAGTTACCGCCCTTATGTACTCATCCCCGACTTTGTGTCCGTGAACATCGTTGATTTTCTTGAAGTTATCTAAATCAATCATGACTACTGATCTGGCCGGATGATTGAATTCCTTTAAATGAAAGACAATTCCATGTCGATTTAGGCTTCCCGTTAGAAAATCTTTATTTCCTGCATGGTTTAGTGCTGTAGCAACCGCAAGTTCAGCTGCCAGATTGACCATGTCTCTCTGGGCCTCAATACGACTAGCAGTAATCGCAGTTGCAAGGACAGAAACAATTGCAATTATGACCAGACGAGTGTTTTGCGCCTCAACATTTCCATCTGATGCGAAGTACCCAATTGATAACGCACCAATGAACGCAGTAACTCCCACCCCAATAACCATTCGAATAGAACCAAATGCTGCAGCTAAAGGAGCCACACAAGCCAACACACCAACATATGCTGTTTTTGGTCCCTCAAGAATATCGGCAACAAGTATGAAAACGATGAGAATTAGTGGCAGCAACAAGCCAAGCGCCACTTCCCTCCTACGTAGCGCGCGCCTCATAAATTAACCATGATTCTTGTGTCAGCTCTTCTTCTTTGGGCTCTTCTTCGAAGCCTTTTTTGGAGTCTCTTTAGGGCTCGTAGTTGTAACTTCTAACCCAGGTGTCATCGATTTAGTTGAGCCAACTCCAGTGCGAGAAGTGGTGCCCGTTCCCGTGGTGGTCGTGATGCCTGAACCAGTTGTAGTTGTCATGCCCGATCCAGTACTTGTGGTCGTTCCGGTGCCCACAGTTGTTGTAGTCCCAGTTCCAGTTGTAGTGGTAGTTCCCACACCTGAACTGGTAGTCGTACCAGTTCCTTCACCGATGACTGTCCCAGTGCCACTGGTCGTCGATGTTGTCGTTGCCGCGACAAGGACTGATGGAATAGTTTCGCGCAATAGGTGTTGCAGGTAGATTTCACGAGATGCAATCGCTGCTAAATCCAAAAGATGTTCGCGCTCCTTTGCACTTGCTGGTTTGCGTGGTTCGGTATCCATGATGCATAGAGCTCCGATTCGAAATCCGGAAATAGTAATTGGCGCACCCATGTTGTAGCGAATGTGTGGCTTACCAACAACATAAGGATTGCTTTTCAAAAGTTCATGTTGTGTCGCGTCAGGTACTTCAAAGATCCCATCATTGGCAATTGTTATGTCACAAAACGAGTCTTCGCGTTTGGTTTCCTCAACGTCAAGTCCCTGCATGCTCTTAAACCATTGCCGGTCTTCGTCGATAAGTGAGATATCAGCTATCGGAGAATCAAAGATTCTCCGAGCAAGTGTCACTATTTGATCAAGGTAGGCATCTGGTGCGGTGTCCAGGATGTGCAATGAATGCAGGAACGCGACGCGTGCGTCATCTCCGGCATATCTCTGGTAAGTCATCGCTGCTCCTTCAGTAACTGGCTTACATTTAGCTGTGAAATTGGTATGGGGCTGTCGAGCAGATAGCCTTGAAAAACTCGAAACCCCGCGGTCACGAGCAAGTCAAAAACTTCCTTCGACTCAACGCCTTCAACCACATGGGATTTATTCAAAGCCGAAATCATTTCATGCAGCAGCGACAAAACTTTCAACTTTTCTGGCCGCTTTTCAATGTCAATCGTCAACACGCGATCAACTTTTACGATGTCGAAGTCATAATCAGTTAAAAGTGTCATGCCATTTAGTCCGGTACCAAAATCATCAAGCGCACAACTGTGGCCTTGGTCTCTCAAACGTCGGAACATGGCATTTGAGTCGATAGCCGACGGCATGGCATGAGTTTCCGTGAATTCAAAAGTTGTCGTGCGATCTGACATTTCAGATATTCGCAAGAACTCATCCCGAGTGCGGGATTCAATCACAATGTTGTTGTCAATATTCATCGAGCAATGCAAGCCAAAATTCTTAAATAATTGGTTTGAATTACGAATTAGCCATTCTAAAAGTTCGAGATGTTCAACGATTGTGAGTTGAGAAATAACATCATACGCACTTTCGCCATTTTCTAGACGAGTCAATAACTCGCCCGACATGGATTCGGTATCATCCAGATTCTTATAAAGCTGAAAGAAGGGTTCAACTATGAAGCCTCGAACTTTAAATTTTTCAAGGTTCACATCGCAAGACTATGCCCCCTAGTATTTAATGTAAATAGGCAACAATTCGTTGCCTGAAACGTTAGATTTATCAATAAATAAAAACCATGCAGTCGACCTGGCAACAGTCACTGATAGGCTTATTCAATGCGCCGTCTAATTGAAATTTCACGTTTTGCTGTTGTTATTCCGGCCATTGCGGCCCTAATCGGCGGCATCGTATTGATGATCCTTGGCTCGATTGGAATCTTGAAAGCCACAGTCGATACCGTACTTACGCAAGCTCCGCTCAAGGACACCATTGTTTCAATCTTGACTTCAGTTGACGCAATTCTGCTTGGAACCGTTTTATTGGTTATTGGCTATGGCCTTTACGAACTATTTGTAGATACCAACCTTGAAATTCCAGAGTGGCTTGAAATCAACACCTTGGATGACCTTAAGGCAAAATTAATCGGCGTGATTGTGGCAATCATTGCCGTTGTTTTCGTTGGATTATTAGTAGAGACCAAAGCAGCAAATGACGTTATGTATTACGGAGTTGGAGCTGGTGCGGTCGTGCTGTCACTTGGCGCCTTTAGCTTTGCGACCCGAAAGAAATAGACCTAGTTCTTTCGCAACTTTGCTTATAAAAATCCAAGAACGAATGCAGAAACCACATCTGCTAGTGGATCGCCACTACCAAGTGGCTAAGGAAGTTTGACAGTATTTTGTAAATCAGGCGAACCAATACTCACAACTAATATTTTCACATCGGATTTTGTGTTGTTCTTGCCGTTATGTTCGATTTGAAGGGCTTCCATAATTGCCTCACCTGAATTATAGGTATTGGTAATTTCAGTTCCATCCACTTTCTTATAGGTAACTTCTAGTACTCCCTCAAGAATGTAAGCATAAAGTGGTGCTTCATGTAGATGCCATCCAGTTTCCTTGCCGGCAGGGATCGTAATGACAGCTGAAGTAATCTGCGGACTATCGGTTGCTGGGTACGAGAACTTATCTCCCAAGATTGTGTAATCCACCTTGTCGAGTAAATTCTGAGATGATACGGCAGGTGCGGTGCTCGATTCATTGGCACAACCAGCAATAGAAACCAATACGAAAGTTGCAATTAGAAAGTGTCTGCGGACAAACATTTTCATGGTGCTCCTGCCTTTTTTCGACCTTGGAAAATGTCATTTGTGAGTTAGTGGCTACTTTGACCTTAGTTGAGAATCAGTGAGCATTCATGCAATCTGGTGACCCAGACTGATGTCGATTGCGCTCCCTTAACCCGTGAGTCCTCGATAGGCTCTCACACCATCCCGCCCCACTTAAAGGCTGTGTTGGCAAGTAGTAGTTTCTTAATGTCCCAGAATGTCCCAGAATGTTCCGGCAGTAACGTTACGTGTCCAGGATTTTGGGAGGAACCTTGCAAATCTTGCTGGGTATCATGTGTTTATGAAACGTCGTCTTTTAGTTGGAGCACTCAGCGCTCTTTCGCTTGCTGCCTGCGGATCACCGACAGTGAATCTGACTGCATCTCCGAGCGCTCTTCAAAGTTCGAGTGCCCCTTCATCCTCACCATCGCCGATTGCATTTCAAACGTATCCGGCGGCACAATGCGCAGGCTTAACCGACAGCGCATCATCAAGCGCCACAGTTGCAAATGTTGCCGGACCCATCTACTACCAGTTTGGCTGTGACGAAAATCGAATTTTGGTTGCCATGAACATGGACGGCACCGGCGGAGTCGTTTTCGCAATGCTTCAATCGGAGTATTCCTACGGACAGATCACGCCCGCCAATGACAAGTACCGCGTCACAAAGACCATCACTTCTTTAAACAAGGTGCTTAATGTTAATTTGATATTCTATGGGCCTGCGAATGACCTTCGGTTGAAAGATATGGTTCGCACTGTTGGACCGGTCGCAGGAAGTCTAGATGACATCACGGCTTTCCATGACCAAGATTGTCGAGATTATATGTCGACGGGCAATCACAAGGATTGCAAAGCTATGACGCAAGATTCGAGTATCGGATTTCTCAAGCAAGGAACCGAAGCTAATTGGCTAAACGAGTTTTCGTCCTAGCAAACGATGCAATCAGAAGTGATCTCGCTTGCTTCTTCGAATTTTACTCAAGTAAGGTCTTGGAAGTTTGATGCCCATCCCATTCCATAATTTACTTATGAATACTCAAATCAGGCGGTTTCTGCGCTAAGAGCATCTGAACTCACAATTCCCATGCCCAGGTAGAAAACATCGTTGAAGTCCTTTGCTGACCTGGTAAAGCAGCAGTGGGACGGGTCGGTACATTCCGACCCGCCCCACTGCGGGATAACTTAAACGATCACCAAATTACTACTGAACGATAATGGTCTTAACCATCTTTGTAGCCTTTGGCTTTGACCCACCTTTGGGCTTTGGTTCCTGAACTTTGAAGGTCACAACACAGTTACCGGCCCTCAGAGTCTTGTGGTTTCTGAACCAGCTGATTGGCGATGCTATCGGCTAGAAACTTTAATCTTGTCTAGTGCGTCCATGACCCAAAGAGACTCGCGCAGACTCGGCAACCATACTGGTTCACCGTTGATCCGGTTGCCCACCGCCTCGATCATCAGAGTGAACGGATCTACCGGGGCAAAATCTTCAACAAGGTCCCCGATTCGAATGGAACTTGCTTCTTTCCACGATGTAAATGCCTGACCCAGCGGAAACGTAATCGTCCCGCTCTTGCCTGAAACAACGAGCGACTGAATTTCTGCTTGCTCAAATGAAGTGAGCGCTGACACGGCTATGGAATCATCGAGGGTTACATTCACCTGTGTCGTCAAGTCAATACCCGTTGGGCCAAAGTTTGCTGACGCTGATTCAATGGCTAACTTAGATTCTTTAGCAGCCAGCGCTGACCAGACATGTGCTTGATAGGGACCAACATCTAACAAACTTCCACCACCCATTTCAGGAGACAGCCGATAGTTTTCAGTAAACGTGGTCGTGAATGTGAAAGCGGAATCAATCGCTTGTAATTGACCAATGTCACCGCCTTGAACAAGTTCGACCATACGTTCAAAGCGTGGATGCCAACGCGTCCATACTGCCTCGACCAAGAGTTTGTCGTTCGCAACCGCAGCATCGGACATAGCCTTAGCTTCGGCATAACTTGTGGCTAGTGGTTTTTCACATAAGATATGTTTGCCTGCATTCAATGCCTTTACTGCCCACTCAAGGTGCAAATGATTAGCGAGCGAAATGTAAACAGCATCAACATCAGGATCAGAAATCAAATCTGCATAAGTTGCATGAACTTTAGTCGGATTAAGTTTCTGCGAGCGTTCAGGATCGCGGCTTGCAACGGCAAACAGCGTGGCATTATGTGCTGCAGCAACGGCAGGGACAAGCGCAGTCGAGGCTACCCAACTAGCTCCTAGAAAGCCCCACCGGATTGTCATGAGCGAAGCAGTTGAAGTGAGACTGGCATTCCATTTTTCAAAGCAGATTCTTCAGCGGCTTGCATGATTGCGACTACATCACGAGATTGTTTTGCTTCCACGGACATTGGTGTGCCATCGCTCAGGAACTTTGAGAGTGAGGAATGGAATTCATAAGGTGTTGTCGTGACGAATGGAATGACCTCAGAACTGCCATCAGCACGATTTAAGGTGATGATTGCAGGTAAGTCCGCAACCGTGTCTCCCGCTGAGGTATCCCAGTTCCCGACAATTGCCCCCTTGGTACCAAGGGCAAAGAATTTTGGTTTACGAGCTGCGGCCAAATCAGAGTTCACAAAAGTTGCTTGAATGCCATCTGCGAAATTGATAGTCACTTGGGCATGATCGGCATTAGTCACATGATTCCACATTCGTTTTTGATTGAGCCCAGAAACATGCGAGACCTGCGAAGGCAAAATTGACAGAATCTGATCGATGAAATGACTGCCCCAGTCAAAAATTGCACCGCCTGAAACTTCGGCATCCGAGTGCCAATATGAACAGGGCTTTGAATACCCGCCGACGAAGCTCTCGTAGTGGAATACCTCACCAATCTCACCTGAATCAATGAGTTGCTTCATGGTAAGGAAATCAAGATCGTAGCGTCGGTTCTGATAAACCACCAAGAGCAAATCAGAATCTTTTGCCAGTGCCATCAACTCATCGCACTGGTCGGTAGTAAGTGCCATCGGTTTTTCCAGAACCACATGGATGCCTTGAGAAAGTGCCTGCTTTGCCCAGTCATAATGGCTGTTGGGAGGCGTAGAAACCACAACCAGGTCAATTTCACCCGAGCTCAACATTGCATTTGCATCGGAGAACGTGTGCGCTTCAGGAGAAATTTGAAGCGCGGCTTCAAGTCGCTCAGCATTGGTGTCGCAGACTGCCGTCAATGTCATGCCCGAGGTCGCAAGGACTGCCTTGTTGTGCTCGTCCCCAATTGCTCCATACGCGAGTAATCCCACGCGAATTGTTGTTGCAGACAAACTAAGGCTCCTGAATATTGGCGACCTAGACAGTTTACTTGCGACCCAAAAGTCCCGCCCGATGTGGCGTTCCCGACTTGCGAGTTCACTCTCTGTCGAGGACTGGATTGAGTTCAATCTGACCCTTTTAGTGACAACATTGATCTGAGTGTCGGAACTGTCCACTTCGCATCAGTCAGATTTGTCCACTATCTAATCCATCAAGTACAAACCGAGCGCGCTCTTTGACTTCTGGCCGATTACTCAGGCGTCGTAGTCCCCCCATTTGTTGAAACATTCGGTGATTAGCCGCGAACGTTGTGGCATGCCTATCGAGAAAGTCCCAGTAAAGAGTCGTGAATGGGCAAGCATCATCGCCTGTGCGCTTTTTTGGATCATATTTGCAGGACTTACAAAACTGACTCATCTTAGAAATGTATGCGCCACCTGCTGCATAAGGTTTTGTCATCAACACTCCCCCGTCGGCATACGTAGCCATTCCAATGACGTTTGGCACCATGACCCA
>CAESAJ010000014.1_pt1 | contig 14938 bp, 13 predicted proteins | sample 7263501 | NCBI WGS metagenome assembly CAESAJ01 (sample SAMEA6814084, study PRJEB35770) | uncultured Actinomycetes bacterium | biome: Freshwater; feature: Freshwater reservoir; material: water | place: Czech Republic | collected 2017-05-23 | depth 30m m
ATCCCGCCATAATTGCAGTTCCAACAGATGGATCTTCATTGCGCCACGACTCATTTGCTCCCCATTGCGCGCGCGTAATGAGATTTGGCCTGGCTACTAATGCGCCCTGTGGTGATACGACATAAGCAGGCACTGCGACAGCGGTTGCATTTGGGCTATTACGTTGTGCCAGAAGTGCTCGATCTTGTGGAGTCGTATTTGAATCCGCAAGTCGAACGGTCATGCGTTGTGGCAAAACACCGTTTGTTGTCACTGCACGAACTCGGATTCCAGTGGCATGCGAAGTTATAAGCGGATCTGTTCCTGAGCGAACTGTCGCAGCTTCAGATGATTGGGCGTCTGGCCCGTGGTCATCATGGTGCGAAAGCGTGTACCAGTGTGACCATTTTCCAGATTCCCGGAGTTGGACTTGAAATTTTGTTGACTCTGCCGCAGTCCCCAGCCAAGAAATTCCTACCAATGAAAATGGTGCAACTTCTGTTCGTGGCAATACCGAGACCACAGTTCTTCCCGGCTTAACCGAAGTCACAGCCAGACGAGCCTGAACAGATTGAATGCTGACATCGGGTTGGTACCTAGAAAATGCCTTTGCCGGTGTTGCGGTTCCCGTCATAAGGGCACTGACCAACGCAACGATTAACATCGCGCAGACGCTGCGGGCGCTAACTATCCAAGTGCGGGGAAGCATGCCTCTATTTTGCCCTACCAATGTCTGGCACCGCGGTAGGCGCACGGCCAGGTGCTGCTTTGCAAGAGCGAAATTGTGCATTGTTGACAAAGGTTTCGCGCTCACTTAGGCACTCGAGGAATCGTGGCGTACGATTTCTAAGTGTCCAAGACTCCACCCGCTGGTAAACACCGAGCTAAACCAGTCCTTCCGAGCTCAACGGTAAAGCCCTGGGTACGAAGAGTGACGGCCACAATCTCCTCGCTCATCCTCTTTGCAACAACCCTCAGTGGTGGTGCGGTCTTTGCCTTGAATTCTCTTAACAAGAACATCAAGACTGTTGACACCAGCGACCTCCTTGCTGGTAAACCTTCCGCTTCCCCTCGACCTCCTTCTGATACCAGCGCCATTAATTTCCTGGTCATGGGTTCAGACACGCGCGAAGGTCAAGGTGCAGGTTTTGGAGATGCCGGCGGCGCGCGATCTGATACCACGCTTTTGGTACACCTTTACGAAGGCCGTCGCAAAGCTCTTGTGGTATCCATACCTCGTGATTCAGAAATCACCATTCCATATTGCAAGGACGCAAATGGAAATGGCGTTGGCCCATGGACCACAAAATTCAACGCAGCATTTGCTGTTGGAGGTCCAGTCTGCACAATTAAAACGCTGCAAGAAGAAACTGGAATCTCCGTCGACAAGTTCGTGGTCATCGACTTTAAAGCGTTTAAAGCAGTAGTGGATGCACTTGGCGGGGTTCGTGTGTGCCTCACCACCCCTGTCTACGATCCCTATGTTCCTGGTCGCGGTGGCAGCGGACTTAATCTGCCTGCTGGTTATAGCAATATCTCAGGCAAGCAGGCACTTGCTTGGGTGCGCGCCCGGGAAACACTTGGCGATGGCAGCGACTTAAGTCGCATCCAAAGGCAACAGGAATTCCTTGGCTCAATGGTGCGGGGCGTAAAGGAAAAAGGCATCCTCACTAGCCCATCGACAATCTATAAAATTTTGAGTGCAGTGACTTCTTCACTCACGACAAGTTCCGATCTCGGTACGGTTCAAGCCCTGGAAGACTTTGCACTTTCCCTGGTCAATCTCGATCCAGCACAAATCACTTTTGTCACTACCCCGTACTTTCTCAAAGGTGATGGGAATGTGCACTGGAACAGCAAGACTGATGAACTGTGGAAAACCATCAAGGATGGTGGTCAGTGGCCACCCAAAGATGAGGCAACTGCTTCGCCGAGTGCTGAACCCAATACAACAGATGCCCCGACCTCAAGCCCATCTGCATCACCGTCAACCGGAGCCACCAACAACTTGGTCACACCACCGAGCAGCATTAAGGTCAAAGTCCTTGATGGATCAGGCACAAAAGGTTTAGCTCAGCAAGTGGCAAGCGAACTGAAGGCAATGGGATTCGTTGTGACTGCTGTAGGAAAAACCAACACACCAGTGACTTCAACTCAAGTCAATTACAACAAGAAGTTCAAAGCCGGGGCGGCAACATTGTCATACGCAGCGAACACGACGAACATTGTCAAGAGCACAACACTTGTCAATACGTTCGAACTCATTATTGGCCCGGATTGGATTGGTTCGCGAGAAGTAGTTGTACAACCCAACACAAACGTTGAAATCGCACCCACCGAAGGCATCAGTGCAGCGACAAATATCTGCACGCAGGGCAACAATCGAGTGAAGACTAAATAATTGGTGGGCGACCAGCACGCGTGAGTCGCCACACTGTTGACCATTTCATCGGTCGGCGTCCAACTGGTGTTGTGATAATCCCACTAACAAATCCACGCCACCAAGTTTTATAGTTCGCCAGACTTCTTGCTCTTATCGTCGTAATCGCCAGCCATGTCCCTAGGTAGATCGGAATTAATGGCCATGGTAAATTTCGCTTGGCAACCCAGACTCGATTGCGCGCCGTTTGGAACCAAAAAACTGAGTGGCGAGTGGGACTCTTGGCACTGTGATGCGTAATGATGTCAGCCGCGTACCACGACATCTGACCACCATCCCAAATGCGCCAGCACAAATCCATGCCTTCGTGCGCGTAGAAAAATTCGTCAGCCCAGCCACCTGTGCGTCGCAATGTTTCTCGGGGCAGCAACATTCCAGCTCCCTCCCATAACGTTGTTCCGATACTCGATTGGGCAGGGTCTCCGGCAATGAGTCGCGGAACGCAGCGCGATGGCGTTTCTCCGGTGTCTGGATCCGTTGGCCGTGGTTGCACAATTCCGATTTCTGGGCGTTCCAACAAAATATCGAGCATGGCGCTGATAGTGAGTGGATCAGGAAGAAATGCATCATCATCGAGGTAGAACAAGTAGTCGCCGACTACTTTGTCAGTACCGGCCGTTCTTCCACCGGGGATTCCTAGGTTTTCCGGTGAGTAAAAAGCCTTAACACCAACTGGGAGCCCTACCGGATCCCAGGAATTTCCAACCACAACGATATCTAAGTCGACATTTTTTTGGGCAAGCAAGGAGTTCAGTGCGCGCTTAAATTCAACCGGCCGATTGCCCATGGTCATGAGCACCACACCAACAGTGCGACTCAACGTAACCTGCTCGAGGTCACAATTGACACAAAGTGCCCAACAAGTGTGATGCATATCAACACAAAAACAGCTGATAGTGCAAATTGCGTGGCAGCTAATCCACCTAAAACCGCATCAGCAATACTCGCGAGAAATGCCAGAAAGGTCATTTCAACACTATGGAAAATGCGTTGGAACGGAAAAAATTTGGTCAATGACCGGATCCGCTGCAAACCAGAAATAGTGGGCGCGTTGACAGATGGGGATTCAACGAGTTTGGCCAGGCCATTGTGGGCGCGAGCTACATGTACTGCGTCATTGAGCGCCTTATTCCACACCACCAGCAGTGACACGACTGCTCCTAGCAATGGCCACCACGTCATCGTTGTTGATTGGAAAATAGCTAATCCACCTGCTGCGCGAATTCCAATCGCCAATGGCACTAGTCCCTCAGCGACATAATGTGCAACTTTGTCAAGGAAGAATCCCAGAGGCGAATATTTCTGTTGCCATCTGGCAACTTCACCATCGCAACAGTCAACAATCATTTGCAGCTGGGCAAGAAGAGCGCCAAGCATCGCGCCAAATACTCCAGGGACGAGTAAAGCGAACGAAGCGCTCGCTCCAACCACAATCATCAGGTAAGTCACAGCATTTGGGCTGATGCTCCACAGGATGAACCATCTGGTGAGAAATGGTGAGACTTTTCGAAAGTATGGAATTCCAAGCCAGTGTTCAGAATTGGCTCGCGTCACAATTTCAGGTGGCTGAGTGATATCTCGGACCTGCTGCAAAGTTGGTCGAGGCGGGCGTGGTTCCTGCGTCACCTGCTCATTATCCCTTGGCTCGGGCAGTTCGCGGTGCCCTAATCTCACGTGCCCAAGTAATTGAGGAGCGAATAACAAGGACTGCGAATAGATACCCACCGATAAGAGCCAACGTGTCATGCAACGGCGCATGGAATTGGCCAAAGAGAACCAGCAGTACCAACATGCGCCCTTCAAATCCAAGTCCAGCTTTAGTTAACGCAGCGGGGAAGACATTTCCTTCCAGTGAGCGATACATGGTGTCGTAATGATGAAAGGCAATTGCAAACAGAGTTATGAAGGCCAGCGGTTCTGAATATCCGATCAAGACAACTAGCCCTAGTTCGATCAATCTCAAGAACGAAGGAACCGCCCAACCAAAACGGCCTGCAAGCGGGTGACCACGGTTTAAAGTACTGCTGAGTAACGGCCCAGCATCAAATTGGCGTTCCAAAATGTCACAGCCGGAAATATCTTGGGTATGGCGCCAGCGACGACTACGCATAAATCTTCCGAGTGTGACATATGCCAACCCAAAAAGTCCTAGCCACAGCAAGAGATTAAACACGAGCGAAGGTGAGCCTACAAAGGCGCCTACTGAAATAATCAGCCAACGCTCCCCAATCGGTAAATATATGACCCGCTTAATCCAATGTACGAGTCGACGAGAATTAAGCCTTGAAGACGTCGTCAGCAATCTGCTGCCTGAGCCAGAAATATCATCTACCGACTGCGTCAACGGAAGCGAGAGATCAGCATTCTCACGCATTGCCCGAATGGCAACAAAGTTGTAGTCGCTGAGATGGCGAACAGTTTGCATCACTACCAGCACCATGGCGATTGGCCACAAATTGGTGCCGTGCCGAGCAGCGCCCACCGCTAATGCAGCGTAAAGCAGGTACTCCTTTACTCGATCTGTTGCGGCGTCGAGCCAGGCACCATATTGCGAAGATGCATTTGTGTAGCGCGCCACTTCCCCATCTGAGCAATCAACGATGATTGCTAGTTGCACCAGTGCCGCGCCTATCATGAGCGCTCGGTGTGAGCCCTGTGCAAAGAGCACGGCGGCCCCAACTGTAACGGCCATCGAAGCCCAGGTGATTGCGTTGGGTGTCCAGCGCTGAGCTATCGCAACTTGAGTGAGTAATCGAGAGAACTTACGCAAGACAAATGTGGAATAAAAACCATCATTAGCTCGAGTTGCTTTGGCCAATAACAATTTTTTGGGATTTTGCGAATCCACAGCCGGTATCTGGGTTTCTGCGTCACCGCCAACTCGAGCAGAAATTCCAACAGATTCAACTGCCATAAGCGGAATATTCGAACGCACTAACACCAAAGTCAGTAACCCAACAGAATCAAATGGAACGTTGAGGGACTCGACATAAGAGCGCGCACTTAACAATTCGCGCACAACTTCCGGAGTCGACGAAATGCGAAGTAAGCCCAAGGCTAGGTGTGTTGGATCACTGACACGATGAAACTCTGTACCCGAACTCGTGATGCGCTTGTTTGCAACTCGAAGCGCGTGATCAAATGGTGGAGCAGAATTCGCCGTAACAAGTGCAGAATTTCCAGACCACTCTTTAACCAAGAGTTCGGCCAACATTGTGTCGCTAGTTGCTAGTGCAGCATCTATGAAGACAGTTGGCCCGGCTGCCACAGCCTGGGTTACCCGATCCCAGATCTCTACATTTTTCATGGACTCTAGGACTTGTGCCTGCATCCCAAATCCTTGAATTTGAGCAATCAGTCTTTCAACCCTGTGTGGCGATGTGGAATTCTTCTGCTCAATCAGCACGGTTACGTGTGAATTATGCAATTCAAACTCCGAATCTCATGGGAAAGTTACTGGTCCTTATGCCGTTAGAATTGTGACACAGCTTGCCGGCGAACAAATACTGGGAGTACCCGTCTTGGCCTTAAAACCCCCACGATCTTCACCAAAAGACACCATACGTTGGGCTGTTGCCTGGGTTTTGGACATCTTGCACATCAAGACGCGTTATTGGGGTGTCGCCCATGGTTTTGATCGAAAACGCGGTCTGGGAGTCGATGTCGCTGTTTACTTTGCCGATGCCCCACCAAAGATGTACCAACTGAGCCAATGGCTACCAGTTTTCCAGAATCATCCTGATAATTTGTCATTTGGACTCGTGCTGCGCAGCTATCAGACATACGAGCTGCTCAAGGACACAACAACTCTGCCAATCGTTCATGTACCCACATTTGCCGACCTCATGGCTCTTTACCGCGTGAGCAACTTCAAGGCCGTTGTTTATGTCAATAATGCAATGGGAAATTTCCAGTCACTCACGGTGCCTGAACTAGCACATGTGCACATCAATCATGGTGAAAGCGACAAGATTTGCATGGTCAGCAATCAAGTCAAAGCATATGATCGGGTCTTTGTAGCTGGCGAAGCTGCAGTTCAAAGACACCGAGCCGCGCTTTCAGAATTCAACGAGCAACTCCTTGTCCGAGTAGGTCGCCCACAACTTGATGAAAATCCCGCTGCGAGCATTCCTCTGAGCTCGAGAAGAACAATTGTCTACGCACCCACATGGTCGGGAGAAGACGAGTCAAACAACTACACCTCGATGGAGACCATGGGCTCGCACATTATCGATGCGGCCTTGGCCCAGGAAAATGTGCGGGTAATTTACAAACCGCATCCGCGAATATTGGATGCCATTGATCCACGCGTATCGGCACATCACGAAACAATCCTCAAAGCGATGAAGAGTGCGGCCAACAGTCATCCAGATGCGGGTCATGAAGTTCGCCTGGGTGGCGACATTTTGGCAATCTTCCCTCACACTGACTTACTCATTAGCGATGTATCGAGCGTGGGTCTGGACTTTCTTTACCTTCGTCCCGAGTCACCGATAATTTTGACAGATCGACGAAATAACATTGCTAACCTCAACATCGAAGCCCCAATAAGCATGGCTACTGAGGTGTTAACTTCAGGAAACATACATGATGCACCCAGCATCATCAAGGGCGTGTTGTCTCACGACAAACACCGCAGCGACAGAGGAATTCTTCGAGAGTTTTACTTTGATAATGTCAAAACTGGAGAAAGTTCACTGCGCTTTTTTGCGGCGATGAACAAAGCCATTTCTGAACACTCAACTGACATGAATCGAGCCCGTGAACTTGCGTCCCGGGGTACAGGACCACAATTGTCCAAGACACAGGGCAACGAAGAGGTGCGCAATTAATGACAAATCCACAAATCACAATTCTGGCAGCTGGTATGGGGACCCGCCTTGGTCGGCCATTTCCAAAACCACTCACGCAGTTGAAGGATGGCCGCAGTATTTTGCAACAGCAAATTGATAATGTGCATTCCATCTTTGGTGATGATGTGCACATTCAGATTGTTGTGGGATTCAAACTTGACTTAATTATGGAAGCTGCACCATCGGCGGTTTTTGTTTATAACGAAAACTACGACCAGACAAACACATGCAAGAGCCTGCTTAAGGCACTTCGGGCATCACATGATGGCCCAGTGCTATGGATGAATGGGGATGTAGTTTTTGATGCCGCTATTCTCACCCGACTTGCAGGTTACATAGCCAAGAACCAAACAGTTATCGCAGTTAATACAGCTGCCGTTTCTGACGAGGAAGTTAAGTACACCGTAGATTCTGATGGGCTCGTCAATGCATTGAGCAAGACAGTCGTAGGTGGGCTTGGTGAATCTGTGGGAATTAATGTTGTTACGGCACAAGATAAAGCGGCTCTGATCAAGCGACTTGAGGAATGTAACGAGCAAGATTACTTTGAGCGCGGAATTGAACTGGCCATTGAACACGATGGACTGAAAGTAATCCCCGTCGACATTAGTGACTTGTTTGCTGTGGAAATTGATTTTGAAGCGGACCTAGAGCGAGCCAACGAACGGCCATGAGCCAGATCGAATCCGGGAAGGAACTTGCAGAGCGCTTTGGGCTACAGAGCGCTAGTGCGACGGCGCCAATTGGCGAGTATTTGAAGCAAGTCTGGATTCGTCGGGACTTCATTCGTGAACTGGCTCTTGCTCGAAGTACCCAGCAATATTCAGACAGTTGGCTTGGTCGATTGTGGCAACTTGTAACTCCGATTTTGAATGCCGGTATTTATTACCTGATTTTTGGTGTACTTCTTGGAACTCGTAAAGGTATCGATAACTTCACCGCCTTTCTGATTGCTGGTGTATTTGCCTTTAACTTTATGCAAACTGCAATTACTGCAGCAGAGTCATGCCTTGCCAAGAATGAGAAGCTCGTTCAGGCAATACATTTTCCGCGACTCGTATTGCCATTAGCTACAACGTTGCAGCAAGTACAGCAGTACTTTGTGTCTTTGTGCGTGTTGATTGTAATTGTGATTGCCACAGGTGAGCCAATAACTACTTCTTGGCTACTTTTGCCAGTAGCGCTCTTTCTACAACTGCTCTTCACACTTGGGCTCTCATTAATGATGGCTCGACTTGGATCTAAGTCTCGTGACTTAAGCCAGTTATTGCCATTCTTCATGCGAACTTGGCGCTACATCAGTGGCGTATTTTTCAGCATCATAGTTTTTACGACTCAATTTCCAAACTTTGTTGGTCGTGCACTCCAGTTAAATCCTGGTGCGGTCTATCTTGATTTGATTCGAGACGCACTGATGGTGTCACAACAAGTCGATGCAGCAATTTGGGTTTCTGGTGTTCTTTGGGCAGTTGTGACATTCGTACTAGGTGTCGTGTACTTCTATCGGGGAGAAGACCAATATGTCTAGTACTCCAACGGTTGTTATGGACAATGTCCACATTGAGTATCGCGTTGTCATGGGTGCTGGGACATCATCTGCCGCAGGCGCGCTGCGAAGTTTAGTTACCGGTAAGGCCCCTGCCCAGATCGTCAAGAGTGTTCATGCAGTTCGTGGCGTGTCAGCCGTGGGTTACGAGGGCGACGTGATTGGACTGGTCGGGCGTAACGGCTCGGGAAAGTCCAGCTTGCTGCGCGCCATCGCAGGATTGCAGAAACCGACTGAAGGCGACGTGTACACCTCAAGTCGGGCAACACTCTTAGGTGTAGGCGCAGCGCTTAACCGAGCAGTTTCGGGAAATCGAAACATCACACTTGGCGGACTTGCAATGGGACTGCGTCGCGAAGAGATAGATGACATGCGTGAAGACATCATCGAATTTTCCGGCCTACGGGACTCCATTGATTTACCTATGGGCACTTACAGCAGTGGGATGCAAGCTCGACTGCGATTTGCCATTGCCGCATCTCGACAGCACGAAATTTTGCTCGTGGACGAGGCACTTGGCACTGGCGACACCGAGTTTCGTCGCCGGAGTCAGGCAAAAATTCGCGATCTCAGTTCAAATGCTGGCACTGTCTTTATTGTTGCTCACGGACATGGAATGATTCGAGAAATATGCAATCGCGCCATGTGGATGGACAAAGGAATCATCCGTATGTCAGGTGACACAAATGAAGTACTGGCCGCATACGAAGCCGACATGGAACAACAAAAATAAGATTTCAGCTGCTTGGCTAATCAGTCGACAATTTTTCGGCGGCTAGTCAAAAAACCCGTACCCCAAGACCAATGCATCGTCACGAGCACAACTGGAAGCCAGAGCGTTGCAAGTCCAGCTTTACGGGATAACACCACAGTTGATCCAAGAACAATGACGCCATAACCGATAGGTGCAATCGCTGCCCAACTCATCCCAGACAAAGCGAGTACCGTGCCCAATATCGATCCAAGAACCGCAAGTGGAGGGGCAAAATATCGAAGGTTGGACTTCTTTGTGGCTGTGGTTGGATGAATTCGGATAACTTCACGACGCCAGGAACCATACTGAAAATACTGTTGCGCCAATGCCCGTAACGACCGGCGGGGTCGATAGTGAACAACAAGTGCAGGATCAAACCACACAATCCCGCCACTGCTTCGAATTCTAAAGTTCATTTCCCAGTCTTGCGCCCGAACAAATCGTGAGTCATAGCCACCGACTCGTTCTAATGCAGATCGGACAAAAACTCCTAAGTACACGGTATCCACCGGACCTTGCTCGCCACCCACATGAAATGCGCCGCCACCCACACCAAGTGGACTGGTCATGGCTACAGCTACAGCGCGCTCGAAAATGGTTATTCCTTGCGCCTTCATAATGCCGCCGACATTATCAGCACCAGTACGTTGCAGTGTTTCGACAGCTGACTTGATATAGCCAGGCGACAGTTCACTGTGCGCATCTACCCGGACGATAATTTCGCCTTTAGTCTGGGCAATTGCCAAGTTAAGTGCATCAGGCGTTTTCCCTGATGGATTAGGCACTACGTGAACTCTGGAATTTTGTTGCACAAGCTTCTGGGCAATTGCCGTCGTGTTATCGCGAGATGGACCTAAGGCCAACACGATATCAAATTCTTGTGGATAGTCTTGCGCCAAAATTGCTTTCACTGCCGCTTCTAGATGCACTTCTTCGTTCAGCACAGGCATGATTACTGATACCGATGGCCACTGAATCATGTTTAACTCTCGTGGGCTTGACGCAACACGGCTCGCAATGCGTCGCCTTTTTCAACAGCACCGTCGTGCATTTCCTGGTGAAACTTTTCCAATGATTCAAGAACATCATGAAAAGTGGGGTCAGTTGCAATAATTCTGGCAGCAAGCAAGCCGGCATTGCGAGCATTGCCAATACCTACAGTGGCAACTGGCACCCCAGATGGCATTTGTGCAATGGAAAGTAACGAGTCCAAACCGGCCAGTTGCTCAAGTGGGACTGGAACACCGATAACCGGAAGCGACGTTAGCGATGCAACCATGCCAGGCAAGTGCGCCGCTCCACCAGCACCAGCAATAATGACGCGCATTCCAGAGCGCTGCGCAGCTGTCGCGTAAGCTACCATCTCGTGCGGCATGCGATGAGCCGAGATAACCGATACTTCATGCGTGATCTCAAGCTCGTCAAGGATTGCTGCCGCTTTTTGCATCACATCCCAGTCAGAGTCACTTCCCATGATGATGCCAACTAGTGGTGAATTACTCATCAATGACTCCCGTGAGGTAGTTGGCGCTATGCCAGGCTCGTTCAAGTATGTCGGCTAAATTTTCCCCGATGATGTTGACATGTCCAATTTTGCGACCTGGTCGCACTTCTTTACCGTATAAATGCACCTTCACGCTGGGATCGCGAGCCATCACATGTCGAAATGCGCTGTGCAAGTCCGCAACTTCGCCACCAAGTAAATTCACCATCACGGCAGATTTTGCCAAAGGCGCTGGGGAACCTAGCGGCCAATCGGCAATTGCGCGTAAATGGTTTTCAAACTGACTTGTCACCGCTCCATCCATGGTCCAATGGCCAGAATTATGCGGTCTCATTGCCAATTCATTAACCACAATGCCATCACCTAAGTCAAACATTTCTACTGCAAGCATTCCAGTGACATCAAGAGTGCTGGCAATACGTAAAGCAATCTCTTGAGCCTGCGCACTGCGTACTTCAGTGAAATCTGGACACGGCGCAATTACTTCGTGACAAATGCCATCAGTTTGTGTTGACTGCACAATGGGGTATGCAACACATTGCCCTTGTGGACTTCGAGCAACTTGTGCCGCAATTTCGCGGATAAACGGCACACGTTCTTCAGCTAAAACTTGAGTCCCTAACGCAAGGATTTCGCGCATGACTAATTTGGCTGACACCTCATCAGGAACTACCCATACGCCTTTTCCGTCATAACCGCCACGAGCAGTCTTTAATACGATGGGCCAACCGACATCATCACCGAACTGCGCTAATTGCGACTCCTGCGTGATGTGCAGCCAACGGGGGCAGGGAATGCCAATCTGAGTTAGAAGCTCGCGCATCTTGAGCTTGTCTTGTGCGTATTGCAAAGCATGAGGTCCAGGTCGCACTGCAACACCTTGCTCTATGAGGCGCTCAAGTAAAACAGTCGGAACATGTTCGTGATCAAAAGTGACAATGTCGCATTCTCGAGCGAAGGCCTGGAGCGTGTCCCAGTCATCGTGCGCGCCAAGGACCACATCAGGAATAACTTGTGCCGCAGATTCGGTTTTGCTATGGGCCAGGACTCTTAAATGGATTCCCAAATTAACAGCTGCCGGCTGCATCATTCGGGCAAGTTGTCCTGCCCCAATAACTCCAATACGCGGCGCGCTCACTTAATAGAGCCTAGCCAAGCCACCGCACACACTTTTCACCACAGACTTGTGAACGGCGCCAAAAGTATCGCGATAGCACCTGGGGCGTTATTGACCATGTGAGTAACAATGCTGGCAAGTGTGCTGCCTGTCCTGCGACGGACCTCACCCAATAGCAGCCCAATTGCAAAAAGTACTGGGAACCGTTGCGCCTCAAAGTGGAACCCGGCAAAGGCCGCCGCTGTAATGAATACCGTGGCAATCGGTGCGACGCCAGCTTTGCACAATGCGCCAAAAAGAAGTCCGCGGAAAGCAATTTCCTCAACTATCGGTGCACCAAAAACAATCATGAGTGCAAAGAACACCATCGGGATTCCGGACTGCTTTAGGGCTAAATCACCGGCTACCGATTGGATTGGCCCGGTGAATTGCGTAAGTACTGAGGCGACTAGTCCAGCTGCCAATAACGAAAGTACGCCTGCAAGGACAGCAAATCGAATCTGTTCACGAAATGCAACCAGTCCATAATCAATTCGTGCGCCATTGCCTTTGCGGCGCGCTGCAATTATTGGCCATCCCACGAGTCCAAGCCATTGCGCTGTTGCTGAACCAATAAGTCCCCAGCCATTCATCGGGTCGATATGAAATGCAATTTGTGCAACTGTAAACACCAACGTGATCACGAGGGTTACGACGAGTGTTATTCCGACATCAACGAGTCCCCACCGAGGGAAGATAACTGGTTGGCCATGGCTGAGCGCATGTCGAAACGACCACGGGGCACCGTTGTAATCGGCACGCCCGTGGTCGTCAGACTTCCACGAACTCAGTTTCACGCAGTTGGCACGTTCTAGTAGCGGTAGTGATCTGGCTTGAATGGACCTTCAGGCTTAACACCAAGGTAATCAGCTTGATTCTTCGTCAAGTCAGTTAACTTCACTCCAAGTGCGGCCAAGTGCAGTCGAGCCACTTTTTCATCAAGATACTTAGGCAAAATGTGCACACCTAATTCATATTCAGATGTCTTGCTGAACAACTCAATCTGTGCCAAGACCTGGTTAGTGAACGAGTTACTCATCACAAATGATGGGTGACCAGTTGCATTTCCGAGATTCAGAAGTCGACCTTCGCTGAGCACGATGATGGAATGACCATCTGGGAATACCCATTCGTCAACCTGAGGTTTGATATTGTTGCGAACGATTTTCGGGAATTGAGCAAGACCTGACATATCGATTTCATTGTCAAAGTGACCAATATTCCCAACGATGGCTTGGTGCTTCATCTTCGCCATATCTTCTACCGTGATCACATCGCGGTTTCCGGTTGCTGTGATGAAAATGTCTGCCTGACCGACAACATCGTCAAGAGTCAATACTTGGTAGCCATCCATTGCAGCTTGCAATGCACAAATTGGATCAATTTCAGTAATAACAACTCGGGCACCTTGTCCGCGTAGCGAGTCAGCGGAACCCTTGCCCACGTCACCATATCCAAAGACCACCGCTAACTTTCCACCGATGAGCGTGTCCGTGGCACGGTTGATGCCGTCTATGAGACTGTGACGCGTTCCGTACTTGTTATCAAACTTGCTCTTGGTCACAGAATCGTTCACATTGATGGCCGGGAACTTAAGAGAGCCTTCCTTGTGCATTTCATATAACCGATGCACACCTGTTGTGGTTTCTTCAGTCACACCCAAAATCTGCTTACTGATTTCAGTCCAACGGCTGCCATCTTCCTTAAGAGAGCGCGCCAGCAAGGTCAGGACGACACCGAATTCTTCTGAGTCAGCGCCAGCAGGATCTGGAACATATCCAGCAGCTTCGTATTCAGCACCTTTATGGACCAGCATTGTGGCGTCGCCGCCATCATCGAGAATCATGTTTGGTCCACCGTGACCTGGCCAAATCAGAGCCTGTTCAGTGCACCACCAATATTCTTCGAGGGTCTCGCCCTTCCAGGCATAGACCGGAACACCAGTTGGGTTTTCGACTGTGCCACTGGGACCAACAACAACGGCGGCGGCTGCATGATCTTGCGTAGAGAAGATGTTGCACGATACCCAACGCACATCAGCGCCAAGTGCAACAAGAGTTTCAATCAGTACTGCGGTCTGGATTGTCATATGCAAAGAGCCCATGACACGGGCACCTGCTAGAGGCTTACTGTCACCAAACTCGGCACGCATGGCCATAAGGCCTGGCATTTCGTGTTCAGCAAGGCGGATTTCTTTTCTACCGAATTCGGCAAGCGAGAGGTCGGCAACTTTGTAGTCATTTGGTGCAAGAGACATAGGTATTACTCCACGTGAATAGGAAAAATGATTTCGCACGCTCTTCACGAGGCTTCGTATCCTGCGGCTTCTATATTGTGCCACATCAGCAGAGGTTCACCGACGTGCACGGTTTCGAATCTGTTGTGGCTAAATCAGACCTAATCCAGTATTCGGGGCTCAACTTCAAGCTTTATGCCGAATTGCGTTTGCACAGCTTCCTGGATGTGCAAAGCCAAGTCGAGAACTTGTTGTGAAGTCGCCTTGCCTCTGTTCGTTATTGCCAAGGTGTGCTTTGTTGAGAGGGTAACTTCTGGGCACAGACCAAATCCTTTGGCAAAACCTGCATGTTCAATGAGCCAAGCGGCGCTGACCTTATGTGTGCCATCAGATTGGAGCCAACTGGGTGCTCCCTCAGGAACAACTGTGACTCTGGGATTGAGAAAGAACGACCCAACACTCCACGTGTC